>Ga0335072_10000773_pt1 | contig 57304 bp, 49 predicted proteins | sample Lox_Sample_21_FD_206725 | JGI IMG/M metagenome (GOLD analysis project Ga0335072, IMG submission 206725) | Soil microbial communities from Loxahatchee National Wildlife Refuge, Florida, United States - Lox_Sample_2.1 | ecosystem: Environmental > Terrestrial > Soil > Wetlands | place: USA...
ATGACTGATTATCGAGTCTTCATGTCCCATATCCTATTTTGCTAAATATCAATGCGGTTGTCGAAACTGCTTGACTGTGGCAGAGTTGAATGAAAAGCTAACCGCGTTGGTGGCGTTTTCGTGCATGAGGCTGTGCCAAAGTTAAGGAGTTTCTCGAGCTGCAGCTGTTCGTGTGCTACTCTACAATCCTTTCTTCCTATTACAGTGCCAAGGCTTTCCTAAACACCTTCAAATTCGAATGTTATGTCATTCAAATACAAAGAGGCCATGAGGGTGCTACTTTCGAAATGGACCTCAGACGTTGGCTTGCGGATGCTGGCGGGTCGCGAGTCAGCCTTCCTCGTAATGACATGTCTCGCCACTTCCAGTAGGCTATCGAATAGCGGATTGGAGTATTCATACTAATGGCCTTCTAAAGTGTATATTCTGTAGGTATGTGGCATCGCTAATCGCTGTGCTACAAATCATCCTTCTTACTCAACTCACCGTTAATGGATTTGCGGACCAGGAGCAATCGTGGCTTGGCTATTGATGCAATTATTTTATCAATATTACGATAATTTTGACATATCTGTAAGGAATGATCATATCATTGCTAATATGATTGAGATCTATCCTCGTGATAAACATTTCATCGTCGCTATGGGAGACTCGTAATCCTTAGCTCTCAAACGCACTGAGAATGCTCGCAGCTCTCTTACTATCCACAATCTTGCTGACTTAACAATCTCAACAGCGCCAGAAATAAGTTCATACGCCATATCTCAGGTCACAAAACAAACGCTGATGCAAAGCCTGCCAGCAAAACCATAAAAATCATTGGCACCGCTTGACTGAACGCGGCGCTCTTGTGACCAGTACCTCCACTAGAGCTACTTGCAGCCGCTGCGTTCAACTGCGTTACGTTTGGCTCGTACGTCGTGGGCGTCGTGTCCAGTGTACCATTCCAACAGTATTGCTCGAAGCACTTCTGGCAAACCTTAGGCACGCTCGTTTTGGTTCGGTCTAACGATCGTGAGAGCACGGCACATCCAACGCAAGTAGGCCACTGGCTGTCTAGAGAGCCGTTGCCTCGAGTCGCGACGTTGTAGCCGTTCTGTAGTATTCCATATTGCTGGTCGTTGCTGTAGGTGAGCTGAACGGTTGAAAAGTTGCTGAAGTAAGAGACCGGGGCGTTCGGCAGGTATACGATCAGCGGCGTTGGTCCGGTCTGATTCGAGACATTACAGCCAAAGAAGGTTGGACGGGCGTTCAGGCCTAGGTTGTAAAAGGTGTTGTCGTCGGGTACTGCGGGAAATGCAGTGCCATTTGCAATGCCACCGGAAGCCAAGCTGCGGGAATAGGTAGCACGCAAAGAGGAGCCGTTGGGCCAGTTGTAGGTGTTATCTGCAGAGCTGTCGATAGCGAAGATTACGTCCAATTCGCGCAGAGGTTGAATGAGAGGGTTGAAGGGAATATTCTCATCATCCTCACCGCCGTCTACAAGAGTGAGAGCCGAACTCGAAGCATGAGGATTTGACTCGTTGTTCCAACCGTAGAACGGGTTTGGATCCCAAATAGCAAGGTCAATATTTGCTTCACTATATTCTGACAGCAATGCACGGATTGCTTCAGTGAAGAAACTCGGAATACCGTTGTCATCTATGAGCTCAATAACAAGCTCATTGAAAATGGATGAAGATGTGGCCATGACAAAGCTTGCGCTGTCGTACCCTATGACGCAAGAATCAGAGTTCGCAAGTGCACCACCAGAGTATTGCGCTCCAATATATTCGAGTGGTGCGAAACCGTACAGAGTGGGATCGAAAGAGCCCATTTCGAAAGGATTGAACTCAAAGACGGTGGTGTTCGAGGATATATCGATCTCGCCTTCAACTCGACCGTCTGCAATTACAATTGGGAATGGAACGCTTCCAGAAGTAAAGTAAGAGCTGTTGGCAATTGTAGACCAGGTATTGCTTGGGCCACCATCAGTAGCGTTAATGAGTTGGAATGAGAGTGCCCGACCCCAGTAATCGGTGATTGTTGTGTTGTATCCGGCATTACTCTTGCCTTCGATTTGATCGAGTATAGTTGTGTAGTATTCGGTACTGTCTAAAGCTTGGAACAGACCGTTATCTCCTGGTCCTTCTAACACAGAATTGGAGAGTTGCCATAGCGAGCCAGAAGCATCGCTGTTCAAGACATCCTGGATAGTTGTGTAGTTGTTTATGTACAAACTTCCAAGGAGCCAACTACCTCCAGACAACCCAGCCAGGTAAGTTGCTGATTGTAGAAGGCCACCAAGTTGACCGGAACCGTTTGAGTTCGGCGTGTGATTGTCGAATGCTGCAATGGCACCGGCTCCATTAAGCATCGCTCTGTACCCACCACCAGAAACGGCAATTCCGATGTTTGGAAGCGCATCCACTTTGTCTGACTGGATGTAAGAGTCGATGTTTAGACCTGTAATGTTAACACGAGTTAAGAAGTCACGTATCGGCTGCACTGTGTTGTTTCTTCGAATGGATAGCCAAGTCAACTCGGAATCAGAAAGACTAGATGCCGCGCGGATGCTTGGGAGTGGCGATGGGCAGTCGACATTGGTAGGTGTATATCCATTGGGAGAATTTCTTCGAAGTAGTGTAGCGAAGTCGTGAGAGTTTATGACAGGATTGGCTGTGATGGAATTAGCCGGCTTCGTTTGGCAATAATAAGCGACTTTTACCTTCTACGAAAGATATCACCAAACTCCATATGCCAGCCGGCAAGACAAGAAAGTAGCTTGATTTCATACTATGATTGCGAAGAGGAAAAGAGAGATGTTGAATCAACTTGAGATTGAGGCAGGGAATCAAAACCGGGAATCAAGATTATAAGAACTCACCATCTACGTATCCTCAGATCGGCACTTCCATCCGCATCCGGAATTCAACTACGAGGTTCAGCGAGTCCTACGCAATAGTGATGGTTCTTTAAGCTTCTAGGCTCAGGCCACAACCACATGTAGCCGAAAGATGGAAGTATTGAATCCCAATCCTAGTTTGCCGCAGAGTTGGCTGCAGGGTTGGCTACAACGACCAGCAGCCGAGCCTAAACATTGCTTCAATTAGCCGCATGACACATGTGTCGCTCTCGTCATTCCGACCCTGATAGCATAAACCGTACCTTAATGTCGTTGTCGGGAAATCCGCCTCCGGTTTAAGCGGCACCGCTTCGGGTATAGTCGCCGCTTTTTAGTTTATCAATGCAGTTATGACAACCTTCGAGATGCACAGGCAGGTACAATCAGCAACAAATGACTTGAAGCTCGTGACAGAAAAGTGCGGCATTTCTCGCGACGCGGGCAATACAGGAGCTGAGTCGCGCATCGCCTGGCGAGAGGTGAAGCCTGCTGGTGCGTCAAAGGCCTCAGAATGGCTTATCTGGTCCAGCATATCAAAGCACAGTCGACGGTCGACTTTGGATAAAGATTCAGCGTACTCAACCCCTTTGAATCTTCCCATTCGATGTTCTTGACCGGACTGCAGCGATGATTTCTTGGATGGCGTGCCACGATTCTCTTGGCAGCCTCGTACTCGACTTGAGGAGAACTGACTCCTGAGAGGGCTATCACTACTCCTGAGGTTCTTCTTCGCTACATCAAATATGGAACTAACCCGAAATAAATCCTTGAGACAAACCTCTTCAAGCTCGACGCGTTCAGGAAGCTCACAGTTTCCGCCGCAAAATGAAGCTGCGCGTAGTCCTTTTGTGGCGGTCTGGGCAAAGCTCGGCGTTGGCTGCCTTTCTTCCCAAAACAGACAACAGCTGATATTGACTGTCCAAACGAATTCTTAAGTTCGATTTCTGCCAGGCTGGCGAAAAGCCACTCGTCGTATCGTATGATATGCTGCTCCCTGAATGTTCGGCCTGACGGACAGTGGTTAGCTACAAATATGACCAACATCCACACTGTCCCTCGAACCCCAGCTAAGCGGCTATCAAGATGCTAGCATTTATTCTACTATATCTTCTGACTCTCCACGAAGTCACCGCCGGCGTCCTAGTTCGTCGCGACTCCAACACGACTACGTGCGTGGGCCTGACTGTGAAATCCAACAATGGTGACCGGAAAGTCGCAATTGTCATTGACTCTTCGGGGTCAATGGCCGAATCTGATCCTGATAATCTTCGCCTTGCTGCTGGAAAATCCCTGAACGATTGGCTCATTACCAAAAATGAAGCTGTTGGCGGGAAGAAAGAAGATCTGGTGACCGTGATCAACTTCGACGACGAGGCTACATTGGATTATCCACTTGGAGATCCCTCCGGAGCTGATAGCGCATTTGATAATATTGGCGCAGATGGTGGGACATTCATCGCTGGGGGAATGGAGATGGCAATTGCCCAACTCACGACATCCTCATCTGGTACTACGTCCGGCCGAAGTGCAATCGTTGTTTTCACAGACGGAGAGGTAAGTCGGTCAAGTTTAGTCGCAGCCACAAGCATTAACTTTGAAAGGATTCCGATACCCAGAGTCTTGTCGACCAAATCAACAAAGCTGCCGACCTCGGCATTCGTGTCTCGTTCGGCTTCTTGGATGAATCAGCTAGCTACCAAGACCCAGATGTCCTATACGCGATTGGCATGTCACACGGTGTATACAGTACAATTGTTTCCGCCGCAAGTTCGAATTCATTCATCAACAGTATCCTCGTCAACGGTCTCACGAATAATGATAACCCAAGTGGAAGCAATAGCGTGATCATCGCAGGATTATCAACAAGTCATTTCATATCTGGTTCACAGACAGTAACCCTGACTTATCCTGCGCGAGATGGCGAGATTGTGACCTTCACCATTCAAAGTATCAATGCCGGCAGCCTTACCGCATATGCTCAGCTGGGTGGCAAGACTGTTGCAACAGATGAGGTAACGCAGGGTGCCTACGGTTACGGTTCACTCGATGTCGACGCTCAGACAGCCAGTAACATCAAAGTCATCGTCGCCGCTTCTTCAGCTCCCCAGAACGGCATGTTTATTGTCAGCGCGACTTCCAACTTGCCTGTTCAGAACTGTACCGTTGCTGTTGGCGGCGGTAGTGGTTTATCTACTGGGGCTAAAGCTGGTTTGGGTGTTGGCATTCCAATTGCGTTGGGCTTGGTTGGCCTCGGCAGTTACTTCTTGTGGAAATTCTTCAAGAAAACGACACCTATGAATCGTGGAATAGAATCTAACGCACCTCCAAAGAATTCACAGAAGCATCGACGAATGAAGCGATTCAAGAAGAGAAAGCATGATCAATTTCGTCATCATCATCACGCGGAACACGGTGCTCTTCAACACCCATGCAGCCACGACCACTGTGAGCTGAACGACGAGAAGATGCCAGCGCAGAACCCAATCTATCCGTGCACATGCTTGGACGAGAAATGTCAGTGGAATGATCCAAAACACAAATGTAACGGCAAGTCCAAGGAAGATTCGTCACTGCCATGTCCATGCAGCTGCATTGATCCACAATGTCCGCTGAATGAACCGGAATTTCGGAAGGAACGAGAAGACGAATGGAATTCTCAGGAACGCAAGAAAGATATCTTCCATTTTGGGAAGCAACTGTTTAGAGCTACCGCGTCATCTGCAGTGCACAGTGCTATTTCTGGTTGAAAAAGCTATGAGAATTAATTTACTGCTTGGCCGCTGTCTTGTTGCCTATATCTTCTGTAGCGTAACTGGAGATCAATCGACTTATGCAAGGCAGAATCACGTGAAGCCGATCTACATCTCTTGAATATAAACATGAAACGAACCCCACTGAGAGATCTACTATGTTGGGCAGTTCAGTTTTAGCTTGTCTAGGAATCCCGTACTTCTGGCTTAAGTTAAGATGTTATATAGATCCAGAGACAGGGGGCAGGCTTTTCACGAGGAAAACTTATGAAGTGATCAAAGACGCATCATGTGTAGCTCTCACATTTGGCTGCCAGCTCACATCTCAGCTACAGTCATCTACCTGACATTAATGATGTAATCCCCGCCGCTTAGCGTCAACGTAGCTCCTTCGCTATATCCCACCGTCGTCAACACACAGCTCTTCCTTTGTCCATTCACGACAACACTCGGCACTCTTCCTTTCGCCAGCACCGGCAGCACCAAATCCCCGGTCGTACCCTTGGGCGTCGAAACAGTCAAATTATAGCCTCCTTCGCCCAGCACAACCCAGCTGGCTTGGAACTTGCCCAGGATGGTGGTGAAGCCAGCGGAGGCGAAGCGCAAGTCGCCAAACTGCGGCGCCACCTCCCATCTGCTGCCGGCGCGGTCGGCGATGCGGATGCCGGCGACGAAGTTGGTGAGTGCCGACGTGGGGCCTGAGCTCCAGCCGTGCGCGTGTGACGGGTAGCTGTAGTCGTAGTCGTAGCCTCTCTCGGCGCGGTAGCCAAATGTTCCGTTTGTGCGGTAGCCTTCGATCACGGTGCTTTTGGTTCCGTTGGAGTTGTTCAGGTACCATCCCCATGTGTTGCGGAGCAGCGTCAGTGCCCGTGATGTGTCCGAGATCGAGAACCGTGCCTGCAGCTCGAAGGATGTGATGAAGGGTGAGATGTTGTTCGGGAGCTCTGGTGAGTTTGGCCCGATCGGTGTCCAGTTGACGACAAGCTTGTCGGCAATAGATTCAGCGCGGGATAAAGAAGTGGCATTGAAAAGAATAGAGAAGGAATTCGCGTCTTGCGGGTGCAGAGATGTGTCTGTTGCGTTATCTTTGAATGCACCATAGGACGTGTCGTAGCACCAGTAGTTGATGTTTGTCATTAGTGTTGCTGCCAGGGACGTCCAGTTGGCGGCAACTGAATCATAGCCTTGCCATGATGCGAGTTGCGAGCCTGTAATCAGTGTTCGATATAGTATAAAGTTCGCCTCAGTATTGTTGAAACCTTGCTGCCACCTTGCCCAGTCGCGAGTTCCCGTCACATTCAACAGTCCTGACGGCGCTGGAAGTACCTTGTTGTAAATGTAGTTCATCGCACGCGTGTAGTTGGTCCATCGTGCGGTGAGAAAAGAAGTGTCGTTGGTGAAGAGGATATAGTTGTAAGTTCCAATCATCGACCACATGTGGTAGGTGTCAGATCCTTGCTGCAGTAATGGAGGACCCGCTTCTGGGAACGACCCGTCGCTATTTTGATGTTGATACATTGCAGATAATGCATTAGCAACGGCGGTGAGATCACCAATGCTATAGAACGTTGACGGGACGGCAACTCCCATATCTTGCTTTCGGTCAGCATCGAGAAATATGCTGATTCACCAACGAAAGATCTTACCTCCAGGCCAGACGGCTCTGTCTCGCTTAGCTCCATCGACAATGATCGTGTCACCAGGACCGAGTGTAGCATTGTTGGCCCATCCATCAATCAAAAACGGCACTTGTCGCCCAGTGTTGGAAGGCACAGAGTTGGTCTGCAGAGTGTACGCGCCACTGTACCAGATCTTATTGAGAGTATCGTCGCTACTATAGAAGTAGCCTTGATACGCTTGTAAATTGGACCACGTTGGTGCAAACCCAATCTCAAGCTCAATGTCTGTAATATCGAGCGTTGTGGAGCCATCGGTGAGCAGGAAGAGCGTCATGTATCGAAAGCCACCACGAAGATATTTGTCAGGCATGGTGTACGTCCACGAGCCAGACCCTGTGAAGTTGCCATAGATGGCACCATCTGGACCTTTGAACTCGCCGTTGGAAGAGTCCGACCATTGGCCAATCCAGTTCTTGCCCTCAGTAAAGGCAAGGCCAAGTGCACCAGCAGCTCCGGTGGTCTTGTAGGTGATTGTTGCCAGTCCTCCCACTTCCTTTCCAAAGTCAAAGGCGAGAGTGGATCCGTTTCCAGACAGTGTTGCTGAACCTCTGTACGTCGTGACTCGATTAAAGTCATCCAAACTAAAGTATGACGCGGGTTTGATCGTTCTCGAAGACGGAGCATAGATGTACGATTGCCATGGACCCGAAAAAGCTGGTTCTGTGGGACCTGTGCATTCTGTGGTCTTCCAACATGTCTGTGCCAGGCTGAAGGCGAGGAGTGAGATTAGAATTATCAAAAGCTTCTCCTTGTACATTTTGAAATCGTAACATCACGCTGCTTGACCTATCATTTAGCTCTGCCAATATTAGATAGCCTGCCAGCTCCGGCGCTTGATTTCTGGGCATTGCTGGAGTTAAAATCATTATTGAAAACGGAATCGCTAACGTCCCAGCTACGAGGAAGTTACGAAGAAGCTCTCTCGGTGTGTTGTCCCCCGAAATAATTTTCCCGTGTGAGATGCATTGTCGATCACCCGTTGGCATACACTGCGGGGGCGGTAGAAGCTAAGAGGCCGACGTAGGACACAGAATGCCAATGGCCTGCAGGAACCTACCGGGATGCTGAACAAGATACGGTTTTAACCTCATCAGTCTCAGGAAACAAACAGTGCTGTTGACAACGTCCATTCTGGTTACAGTTTAGCGCTGCGTAGTTTCCTTGTCGGTGTGTGCTAATTTTCAATGTAACTGCGGCGAGATACAATAAGCATCGGTAAATATAACCCCGCGTGGAGTTGTTTGAGCGCTCATATCTGATCTTCGGTGAATTCATTAACGAGCCTCAGTATGCGGATCAGTACATCCATCGCAAATGCCAAGAAGTCTATGAAGGTTGAACGAGTACTCCTCATTATCCTTGACCAAGGATAGGTCAACGACTCGACGGCTTCTGTGCTTTGCAAAATTTAATCAAACTCCACGAATGATGACTGGGAATCAGATACGAAATTCTTCCGGAAATTGAGGTAGCATAGACACGAGAGGAGGCATATTGATGCTGTAACGTGCGTGGCAGCACTTCAGATTGTGAAATCGGAAAGGAATCTGAGCAGGAGGAACGAAAATGGGTGGTAGGAGGTTGATGTCAACCCACCGTTGACATCCTTGGATTGGCACTTTTTACACTAATAGCAAGGACACAGCGTCAAGTATCAGTGTAACTAGTTACCTGGTTTATGGTACCTGCTATATGGAAGGCCGGCCAAACTTCCCTAGAGTCTTGCTAGGAGTTGATCGTTCGCGTCCGACAACTGGCACTTCGGGTCCGAATTAACGTCGAAGAGGGTATATTTGAGTACAAATATGGTGTTATACCGTTATGCCCGATGCATTCGACGACCTGAGCTGGTGTACTTGACAGAAAACTTCTCCTTGACGTGAGGTCGATGCATGTGATTTAGTCGTCTTGGGTTTTGATATACTCCTCGATCAACGGATCGCGAATCTTTGGCGGAAGCGAGATATACCTATATTATATTAGAACATTCCCAATTGAATCCGGAATTCAGAAACCTACCTTATATCTCGAAGCAGCTCCGGTGGCAGTGCTGCCATTTTCAGTGGTCGCGATAGAGTTTTGAGCAAAGCGAGGAGTTCTTTCCTGCGCGAAGCTTCCGGCTTTTGTAAATTCTTGATATGCTCGCGATAGAAGTTTGCTCGGTCTTTATCAGGAAGCTTGTCATCATTGATGACCGATTCTTTCCGCCACTTCTTCCGGAACTCAGGCCAATACTCCTTTGGTTTCGCATGAGCTTGTAGAAATTCTAGGAAAAGTATTCTCGGGTCTTGCTTCTCCATCTTCTTCCCTTTTTGCTGCTTCTGCTCCTTGATCTTCTCCTTCGACCACCCAGCATAGCAGTCTCGGCGCGACTTCATGTTTGGCAGTACAGTGTAACGACTATCCTCAATGATTCGACCATCCTCGATGATTTGTTCCCATGTATGAAATGGATTGATTGCATGTTCGTTCAGCATCTCGCAGAACAAAAGATTGGCCTCTTTGTCGCTGAGCGGTAAGCCCTCTTCGCCTTCATCTAAATCCTCATCCATTCCATATTCGCCTGGATCTAGACCATGTTCTTCTTCCATAGCTTGCAATTGCCACTCTATATCATCCTCATTGAATTCGACTGGACCATTATGTGGTCGTTCATCATCGGTTCGCTGACGTTTGGCTCGCGCTTCGTCGTCCTCCTCGCCATCTTCAGCTTCTGAATCGGTGACTTCAATTTCTGTGTATTCGCTATCCGATCCTTCTCCACTTTGGTTATTTGTCTCCTTCGGCGCGTCTGCTACTGACTGCGCCGTTACATTCTCTTCTTCTTCATCGTCATTCGGTTCTCCTCGCTCTCGACGCAACTTCTTCTCTAGCTCCCTCCGGTCCCATTGAATGACTCCCTTTTCGACGTCCTCAGGGAATTTCCACAACGACACTCCTGTTTCCTTGTTGTGGACAAAACGTCTACCTAGCTTCGTCTTCACCAGCACCCACGGCGCGCAACCAGGAATCTTGTACGTATGCTTCGGCTTATCTGACAACTGCTTCTTCCTCTCTTGAAAGCCACGCCGTGATATCGAACCCCCACGACCACCACGGAAACTTCCCTCAGGAAAACCACCATCGTTGAGAGATATAAAGTCTGGCTGAGCGGAGTTTTCGTTTGGGAAGCCGCCAGAAAATTGTGAGGCGATATGGCTGGGTATTGGTGGTCTCTCAGGCTGCGAGAATGGTCTACTGTATGTGGATTTGTTTGTAGAGGCGTGGAAATAGTAAGGTCTTCCATCGGGAGCAGTATGCTCTGTCCATCCTTCCGGAAGCGGAGGAAGTTGGGGTTGAGTCGTAGGTTGAACGGCAGGAGGTGGAGCTGGGCGATAAGTGGATTTAAGCTTTGGCTTATCCATCGGAAGTGCGCTTCGTTGCAATTCTCCTTGCAAAGTGGAGAAAATTTCGAGCGTTGGGTACGATCGAAAATATGAGGCTCTCGGAGGTGATGCAAGTCGTTCTTGGCGCGCCTTTTCATCCAGCCGCGTCTTCGAGCTTGCCTAAACTTCCGCCTCCAACTCATTCCCAGCTTCACCTCCAAACTTCTCTTCATCACCGGCTTCAACACACTAATCAAATCTTAAACGACTCCTTCAGCTGCCAGTAGAGCTTTTAATCATGTCGCGACGCTACGATGCGAGAGTACGTACGGAAAGGACTGCTCTCGAATTCTTCCACTAACAACTTCCCAGACTACAATCTTCTCACCCGAAGGCCGTCTCTACCAAGTCGAATATGCATTAGAAGCTATTTCACATGCCGGTACTGCTCTCGGCATCTTAGCAAAGGATGGAATCGTGTTGGCAGCTGAGCGCAAGGTCACAAGCAAGCTGTTGGAACAAGACACATCTGCAGAGAAGCTCTACATCCTTAATGAGTATGCCCTCACAAGTTTCATGCTTTGTCCAGGCGACTAAGTTTATTTTCTAGTAACATGATCTGCGCCGTTGCTGGAATGACTGCCGATGCCAATATTCTCATCAACGTCTGCCGCAAGGCCGCCCAGCGATATCTCATGACCTACAATGAAGACATCCCATGTGAACAGCTAGTTCGTCAAATCTGCAATTTAAAACAAGGTTACACACAGCGAGGTGGTCTACGACCTTTTGGTGTCTCCTTTATCTATGCTGGCCACGACCCTCTGCTGGAGTTTCAGCTCTATCAGAGCAATCCGAGCGGCAATTACGGCGGATGGAAAGCGACTAGCGTGGGTGCGAACAATGCAAGTGCGCAGAGTCTACTCAAGCAAGATTACAAGGAAGATTGTGACTTGAAAGAGGCTTGCGGTCTAGCGGTCAAGGTCCTCAGCAAGACCATGGACTCTACCAAGCTGAGCAGCGAGAAGAGTAAGCATTAAATACCATTCACAAATGACACGATGCTAATGTGGTATAGTTGAGTTTGCTACTGTTGGAAAGACCAAGTCAGGGAAGGTCTACCACCACTTGTGGGGAGCGGAAGAGATCGATGCACTACTCAAGGAACACGGTCTGGCCGCGCCAGAGGATACAGAGGCAGAAGAGAAAGCAGAAACTTGAGCTTTGAGTTTCAGTACGAAAAGTCCGAGAGTATTGCTGCCTCTTTGTCTTGGGTGGACGAGTATGGCATTTTGCAAGGCGTTTCACAAGGCCGATTACTGGAGACCATAGCGATCTAGATGGGTCTAGTGTACAAATATCACTTCAGTTGAAAAGGAATTTTACTTCATTCGAGATGTGAATCTCTCACCCATTCCGACTCGATCTCTCAGCAGCATCACTTCAAATGAAGCTGTGAAGAGCCTCACTTCGTGCTGCTACGGAGTAGAAGAGACCCTGAGGGTTGCTTGCTTTGCGCAGCCAATCAAAAACAACTTCGCGCCACACTCGAAATAATTTCTGGCGGGACGTTCTCGTCTTCAACCTCTGCTAAATTTCTGTGAACTTAGCCATGGACGGCCAACAGTTCGTGCAGCTCTTGCAGAGCTTGCTCGAGCCTAATACTGAGGTTGTCAGAAAGTCCACAGCAGAATTGAAAAAGTAACAGCTTAGCAAAATTTCCTGGTTGTCGAACGTTTGCTGATATGCCTTACACAGAAACTACTACACCCACCCTCAAGCCCTGACCGCCCTGATCCAAATCTGCACGTCTCATGAGTCGTCTGAACTACGTCAACTTGCGGCTGTCGAAGCCAGGAAGCTGGTTCCCAAGCACTGGGCTTCCATCCCACCCGAGCAGAAGGCAGAGATTCGCAATGAGCTTCTGAAAGCTACACTGGAAGAGAACATGAAGCTCGTACAGCATTCGATTGCTCGTATTATCACTTCGATTGCCAAAATCGACCTCGATAATGAGGAATGGCAAGATTTGCCTGGTCTCTTGGTGCAGGCGGCTTCAAGCCCCGATGCAAAACACAGAGAGGTCGGCCTCTATATCATTTATGTGCTGATTGAGACAATGGGCGACTTTTTCGTCGAAAATTTCCACAATCTATTTGGCCTGTTTGGCAAAACGATTCGTGATCCCGAAAGCAGCGAGGTCCGGCTCAACACAATGCTCACTCTCGGTAGAGTTGCTATGTTGATTGACACGGAAGAGGATTCGGAAAGCTTGGAAGCTTTCCAAGAGCTGATCCCCAGTATGGTCGGTGTTTTGAAGAATATGATCGACGAAGAGAACGAGGGCGCTGCCATGCAGGCCTTTGAGGTTTTCCAGACCCTGCTTGGTTGCGATAGTGCTTTGCTGCAGAAACACTTTGGAGACTTGGTAAGGTTTATGATTGAGATGGCAAGTCAGAAAGAGGTCGATGATGAGTCCCGATCGCAAGCGCTGGCGTTTCTTATGCAGTGCGTTCGCTATAGGAAACTGAAGATTCAAGGTTTGAGAATTGGAGAAGAGCTGACGCTCAAGTCTTTGCAAATTGTCACGGAGCTTGGAGATCTGCAAAGCGACGACGACGAGATCACACCTGCTCGATCGGCTCTCGGTTTGCTCGACATTCTCGCTTCAGGTCTGCCTCCGAGCCAAGTCGTCGTACCGCTTCTCAAGGCTCTTGGTCAGTATGTAACAAACAGCAACCCTAATTACCGTCGCGCAGGAATACTAGCTCTCGGAATGTGTGTTGAAGGTGCACCCGACTTTATCGAGACGCAACTCAAGGAAATCCTACCCATGGTGCTACACCTGTTGGAAGATCCCAATATCCGAGTACGCAGTGCCGCCTTGAACTGCGTCGCACGCCTGTCAGATGACCTTGCCGAAGAAGTTGCCAAGGACCACGCGAAACTTATCCCAGCGATGGTCAAGAACTTCGATCTTGCAATCCGGTCCGCCGATGCACAAGGCGACGAGAAGGAGCAGGTGATGGAGATCATCCGAGGTAGCTGTAACGCCATCGACTCCTTGATTGAGGGACTTGAAAAGAAGGATGCGACTTCATACGTTCCAGAGCTAGTTCCTCGATTCAGCCAACTTATCGAATCCGATGACATCAAAATCCAGAGCGGCGCTATTGCAGCGATTGGATCAATAGCTGCGGCAGGAGAAGATGCTTTCATGCCCTTCTTTGAAGGTATCATGCAGAAACTTGGCCAGTTCATTACCATCAAAAACAGTCAGGACGAATTGGATCTCCGAGGCGTCGCTACGGACGCGCTCGGCAAGATTGCTTCTGCAGTTGGTGCCGAGCCATTCAAGAGGTTCGTTCCACCGTTGATGCAGGCTTCTGAGGAAGCTTTACATTTGGATCATCCGCGGTTGCGAGAGTGCAGCTACATTCTCTGGAGTACCATGGCAAAAGTATACGAAGAAGACTTTGCAGAGTATCTTGAAGGCGCAGTAAAGGGACTTAAGGATTGTTTGGAGCAAGAGGAAGACGACCTTACCATTGAGCTTGGTGAAGAGGCGGCTGAATTACTTGGACAAGAAGTCACCATCGCTGGAAAGAAGGTTAAGGTGGAGCAGGCTAAGGATGACGACGATGAGGAAGAAGACTTTGAAGACATCGATGATGAAGATGAAGACGAATTGAACGCGATTACAGCAGTTGCCATGGAGAAGGAGATTGCCGTTGAAGTCATTGGCGACCTTCTAAGAAATACACGACGAAAGTATATACCATTCCTGCAAGATAGCATTGACATTGTTCTAAAACTTGTCAATCACATCTTTGAGGGTGTTCGTAAAGGTGCTATCACGACTCTTTGGGTAGCATATACGGTTGTATGGGGACTTGCAGAAGGAGACGGCATGCCAAAGTGGAAGCCTGGCTTTCCTTTGCAAGTCGAGCCTCCAATTGAGATCAAGAAGCTTGGGGATCTCGTGATGAGTGCAACACTTGAGGCTTGGGAAGATGAAATGGATAGGTACGTGTTCGACTCAAGCAAAATTCTCTAACTCGGCGCTTTGCGAAGATGACACGACTTCGTTATACCCAGCTCACTCAGACGCACATGCGGTTGTTGAGAAAGCGAACTATGATCTGATCAATTTGCGCCACTTGATACTCTTCACATTCACGTCTGGATCAACCCAGATGCTAACCCCAACTACAGAAACACCGTCACAGAAATCAACCGGAACCTCAGCACTAATCTGCGCCTTTGTGGCCCAGCCGTTCTCTATAACAATGAAAACGAAGAACTTCTTGTAAGAAAAGTGGCTACGAATCTCCTCACCATTATTACGAAGCGTCATCAATGTCAACAGGATCTCGGCGATGAGGAAGCCGAAGTGGACAATGCCTTGCTCGAGGAGTCCTCGGAGTACGATTGGTTGGTGGTAGACACGGCCATGGAAGTCCTCATCGGGCTGTCTGCAGCTCTAGGCGAATCTTTCGGCGAACTCTGGAAGATGTTTGAGAAGCCTGTGCTGAAGTACGCGAGCAGTCAAGAGGCCACAGAGCGTAGCACGACCGTCGGTACCATTGCAGAGTGTGTCGGCAACATGGGCAAGGGCTGCACGCCGTACACGTCCAGCCTGCTTAAAGTCATCCTGCACCGCCTCGGCGATGAGGATCTTGACGTTAAGAGCAACGCTGTTTACGCTGTTGGTCTTCTGTGCGAGATGAGCGAGGACGAAGAGGAAATTCTCGGAAGCTACAACACCATTCTCAACAAGTTGGAGCCTATGCTCGAAGTTGGACAGAACGGCCGATTACTCGACAATGCGGCAGGATGTGTGTCGAGGATGATCAAGAAGTATCCCACCAAGGTACCACTTCAGCTCGTGCTCCCAGCATTGGTCGAAATCCTGCCAGCAAGGGAGGACTACGAGGAGAACCAGCCTGTGTTCCAGTGCATTGTGTCGCTCTGTAAGCTTCTATGTCTCCTCGTGATTCGCTCGTGAACATTACTAACAACTTTTGGACAGACCAACACGGTGAGCCGACAATTCAACAGCTGACTCCGCAGTTGATACCAGTGTTCCAAAAGGTTCTTGGTGAACCAGAGGATCAACTCGACGATGAGACTCGCACACAAGTCGTTGAATTGGTGAAGCACTTGCAGTCTTAAGAAACTTCATGACTGCTTTGCATCTGCAGTCCAAGTATGAGAATCACAACAGGTTGGGAAACTGGTTTACGATATTATCATGGTAACGATGCGGTAAAGGGCTCTGTAAACTTAAGTGCCCTTTTTGGATGGTAATGGCTTCGTGACGATGAGATACCACTGGTTCATAGATCACTTTCCGAAATTTCCCAAATCTCAGATCTTCCTTAACTACTGATGTACCTCGCTAGGCTCACTCGAATTTACGTGATTAGTTAATGTTTAGTGAAATCTCCGAATGTCGAATGTAGAATCCGATTGTCCTAGATTGCGTTCCATCACCGCTTAGTGTTCAATGCCTCCAACAATACGTCTAGATGCAATGTCTCTCCTGACATCATTGATACTGCACAGTTTACGCTTAAATGATCTCGAGAGCGGATGCTTCGGAGGAAATGCATTGGTCCCGGCTCGTAGCACTTATCGTAAAGAGTGCGTTGAAAAGGCCGTGGACGCAGAGAACCAACGACTATGCCTCGACTAGATACTCTATCGCTCATCCCGTCACGTCAGTGCTGCGTCCTGCACGTTTGCACTGACAGGTCTCACAGTATTGCATTAGATCAGCAGCTGTCAATTTTAGTCGTCCAACGCAACCAACAAAGCGTCTATAAAAACATAGGATCAGCAGTGCTAGACTACGGACAGAGAAGCCCTAGCTGGTATCCGCAGACCGACTCGAATCTATCAACACTCGGCCAGCGCCATGAACGGCCATAAAGACAAACTTAGTGAGGATCAACATCGACCAACAAATTGCCGACGGTGGATCCGGCATCAGCGTGTCTGTGCCGTGGCCAAACCCGAGCCGGCCGGCGGATGCCCAGATTCTCGGAGTTGACCCAGCAAACCCGGACGATCTTCCCCGCCATTCGACTGTGCTTTTGGAGAACTGTGGAGAGGCCGACGAAGCTCATACACAATCTCTCCTCTGAAGACCTTTCGTTAGTTTTTCCAAAAACGCAACGCAAGAATGCCACTGGCACTCTTGGCGCAAAGGAAATTCAAGACTCTATCAGAGAGCTATTGTCCAGCGGTATATCAATCTTCGCAGTTAAATTGCCGAGAACTTGGAAATTCCTTGAATGCTCTTGGAACCTGCAAAGAGCGGAACGAGGCACAAGCTGGTGGGAGAGTGCGGGGGCTTTTAGCAGGTTGGCCAACAAAAAATAGCACCCTTCAAAGCGTACTCCACAGACTGATATTCAAGCCACACAGAAGCTTGATTCCATACTCTATCCTCGCCTAACTAGGCCATTTTTGTCAACTATAAAGGATTTCAGGACAAGGCCTAGTCTCTTAACTGCCTGGTTATCGGAATCGTACGCTTGACAGCTGCCCAAACGTCAACTCTACAGCTCTGTGGTAGAAAATATCACTTGCATACATCGGTTTTTCCCAGCACGTTGCTTGACTCTTCCATGTTTCCATGGTCAGACTATGGAGTCTATTCAGTCGCACCTCCCGATTCTCTCATGCTTCATGGGCGTCCTTTCTTCCGTGGAGCCGGGAGCCTTCGCCGTCAGTTATTCATTGACGAAAGATCTACTAAAAGGCGTTCACGGGAGGCTGGCAGGAGGAGCCAATATTTTATTCATCTTTAGAGAGTACCTGTCACGCACGCCAGTCACATTGTTCCAACGCTTTTAATGGCTAAACGGTTCCTTGGATGTGCTTAGGTCGTCGGCTCCCCACAGAAGTTGCGATACACCATCGCTCGCGGCTCAGCCTTCAGCGGTAGACTACTAACTCTGCCGATCGCCACCGTCGATCTCTCTTCTTCAACCTCAATTTTCGAATCCACAAGACTCTTTGCATCGCTAATAATGCGGCAGCGTCTTGTCATTGCAGAAATGGATGCCGAATTAGAATATGCATGCAAGCATTCTACCGTGATTGTCAGCAGGAACCAGGTAAAAGATCTAGCATCGCTCCAATGCTTGCCTATCTCAGTTACGCCGTACAGCTCCGTTCTGCCACTTCGTCAGAGGAGCAAGCCTCAAGCTATGATCGTTTCCAATTGCTTTTATTCTTGTCATAATTTTTTCTGCAAGCGGTGACCCGTCGCAAGGCTGTCATCGCGACTTTTTCTTTCATCATTCTATATCAGTCCGGATTCCCGCACAATTGAGAAAATGATCAGCCCGAACCACCTCCAATACATTCGTTCGCTGTAACCGTTCGACAGTTTCGTTCAGCGTCTTCTTGGTTTCTGTTGTTCTTCTGTTAGAAGTTTGAATACATCCTAATTGATAATCCCTCCTCGAAAGACCAAGGTCAGAAAATATGAAGATCTTCTGGTCTTTGGCCGTCTGCCTCGCGGTTATCATACCGATGTCGACCGCCACAACGTGTGGAACAGTTCCAACGTATTCAGCTGGTGCTCTACCCAACTGTGTTCGCTGTGAAGGTCAGCCTGGAACCGACAACTTCTGTGGTTATGATATCAACACCAACTACTACGAGAACACACCCAAAACTTGCAATGTGGTTACCTACGAATTTGAGATCACTAGCACGAACATTTCTCCAGACGGTATTGAGCGTCCGGCTCTTTTGGTCAACGGTGGAATGCCTGGTCCTACAATCTCTGCCTCTTGGGGCGATACAGTCGTCGTCACTGTCACGAACTCGCTGCAAGACAACGGCACTTCTATTCATTTCCATGGCGTCCGACAGCTCAATAACAACATGAATGATGGTGTGCCATCAATTACTCAATGCCCGATTGCACCTGGCCAGTCAATGACTTACACATGGGTTGCTGACAACTATGGAACGTCTTGGTACCACTCACATTTTGCCCTTCAAACCTGGGAGGGCGTTTTTGGACCAATTGTCATCGATGGTCCAACTTCTGCTCCCTACGACGTTGACCTAGGTACATTTATGCTACAGGATTGGACTCATGTAACAGTCGACTCCATGTATGATCTTGCGCAGAACGCAACGCCTATTCCTGGAAGTCTCACTGGCGCAACCTACGGTGGCCCTCAAACCATGGACAATGGTCTTATCAACGGCAAGAATACCTGGAATGACGCAGGTGCTTTGAGCACTACCGTTGGAGAACGTCTTGAGGCTGGCACCTTCACTGCCGGCCAGTCCTATCTGCTTCGTATCGTCAACCCTTCTATCCAATCGACGTTCGCTTTCTCAATCGACGGTCACTCACTGACAGTTATCTCGACTGACTTCGTACCAATCCAGCCATATCAAACCGATGTCCTTTGGATTAACATCGGCCAGCGGTACGACGTGATTGTCACTGCCAATGCTGCTAGCGGCAACTACTGGATGCGAGCTGACAACCAGCAATCTTGCGCCAATATGACCCAGAACCGTGATGTCAAAGCCATCATCCGCTATTCGGGTTCTCCAACCGGTGATCCGACATCAACTGCCTACAGTTATACCGATGCTTGCGTAGACGAGCCTGTGGCATCGCTCGTTCCTGTTGTCCCGGTCGCCGCTGGTCTTCCGGGTTACACTGAAGGTGTTCTGGACGTAATTGTCCAGGCTAACTCAGCTCAGCTCTACAAATGGTACCTTTCAGGCACAACTTTTTTCTCAGGTACGTCTACTTATGTGCTCAAATGCCTCTACACTTCAGTAAACTTTCACTAACCGCGGAACACCACTTCTAGAGTACAATGACCCGACTTTGCTGGATATCTACACCAGTAACTCCGTTCCCGACTACAGTGGATCCCTTCTCGTCCAGCTCCCGAATGCCAATACTATTGTCTACGTAATTGTGCAGACGGCACTGCCAGTAGCTCATCCACTGCATCTCCACGGCCACGATTTCTGGATCCTAGCTCAAGGCCCTGGGACCTACGACGGCAGCGTATCAGTGAACCTGGAAAATCCGCCTCGCCGAGATACAGCGCTGCTGCCAAGCTCAGGCTTCGCTGTGTTGGCTTTCGTCACGGACAACCCGGGAGTGTGGTTGATGCATTGTCACATCGGCTGGCATGTATCCATGGGTTTTGCACTGCAGTTCGTCGAGCAACAGAGCGCAATCGCCAGCTCTGGCGCCCTCGATAACTCATGCGCACTCGTCGACACTTGCAACTCTTGGAATTCTTATGCCACGGCGAACAACATCCAGGTGGAAGACTCGGGTGTGTAAGGGTACAGATGGTCAAGCCGAGAGCAATAGCGGCGCTGGAGTTGGAGAAACACATTGTAGTTTTGTCTCGTATATTGTCCAATTACTTGCTGTTTCGACCTGGGATTGATTTGTGTCCTATTTTGGCGGCACAAGACAAGCTGCAGGTAGCCACAGCCAAGTTGAAGCGTTTCTAAGCATGTATCTCCTCTAATGAATACTCTACCAATATGATATGCTCCGAGAATTTAGATGTACCAACTGAAATCTATTATCTCTGCCTGTAAGATTCCGATTTCTTATCTCAATCGTACTTACGCAAAGACTGCCAGTTATAGACGTGATGTGGCGTACTATTATAATTCAGCCCTCAGCCTTGCGCGTGTGACGCGTGGACCTCCATCACTTTTCCTAGAAATTCTTTAGGCCTACAACTACAAACCAACTTCAATTCCTTCCCTCGGAGAATTGCAGCCATTTATGCATCTGGAGCTTGGAGTACTACGTGCGAACAGCGTATCATGAGCGAATGAGCTCCAATAGTCCCTCCTTATTCCCTCCTCGTTCTTCCATCTCCTTTCCGTCTCCTCATCCACGACGAAACCACCTTCAACTCCATAGCGCCGCAATTCCTCCGTCCACAACGCTCACCCTCCTTTCTCCGCATCCAGAACAATGCGCCTAACACGCCACACCTCGCACGACTCCTCGCCCTCCACCACCCCCGACCACTCGACCCCCATCCCGCTAATCGACTTCTCGCGGACGCCCTCGCCCTCGCCCTACCGCGCGCGGCCCTCGCGCAGCGCCACCCAGTCCGAAGATTCGGACTACGAGCCGGACACCGCGAGCAGCCTGCGGCCGCTGGTGGGCGCGCAGGACCGCGGCAGGCGCGCGTGGTGGGCGCGCGGCGGGCTGGGCGCGTTCCTGTTCGGCTCGTGGGCCGGCTGGCAGGTGTACGTGGGCGGGCTGGTGCTGTACGTGGGCGTGGTGGGATACGTGCTTGTGCTGCTGAATCGCTTTGTGCTGTGGAGTGAGTGTGTCCGGCGCGTTTGGGCGGCGGCTGTGCTGACGATGGCTAGCTGGCGTATATAAGTTCCCGTATCCGGTCACCGTCACTTGGATGCAGTTTGTTGGCACCCACTTTTGGCTGCTTGTCGCGGCGAGCTTGACTAGGGCTCTTGCCACGCCGCTGAGGAGTCTGGGCTTGGGTGTGCTCGTTGCGCCAGCCAGGACGCCGAATGCTCGTCCTCCGCCGCATTATCGAGTTGGCAGACTTAGCTTCAGCTCGAAGCTTGCTTCCGTCTTTCTTATACCAAACGGAGGGATTGCAGGAGGAGGATTACTAGAGTTTGATCCTAAGATCGCGTGGGCGGTCTTGCCTCTGGCCGTCATCTATACCGGTAAAGTTGCGCTCAGCAACGTTTCTTATGCGTAAGTAGAACGGAGTACGCATCTGTCAAACTAAATGCTTATGGAGATATGTAGCTACGGAGTTATCAACTTATACACAGTTGCTCGAATCGGCAACGTACCGCTAACTCTAATCCTCACGTCCGCTCTCACCAGGACCAGTCACTCTATTTCGACGGTCTCGTCAACTTTGATCGTGACTCTCAACCTCTTCGTTGCCTGTTTCCAGAAAGGTACTCGCGTTACTTGGGAATCCATCACGACAGGAATCTTCAGCACGCTCTTCGTCGCTCTGTACCCAATCGTGCTCCTGCGCACCCACCGCCAACTTACCGCCTCGCAAGCACCGCAAAGCGAGCACGCCAACGGCTACACGTCCGCGCAGCCCGACCCAGCCGGTTCGCGGGAAGCCTCGCGCGCCTACTGGCAGCAGCTGCACTACACGTCGCTACTGTCCATCGCGGTGGTGACCCCACTGATGTTCGTGTCGGGCGAGCTGTTCAACATCCTGCGCAACTGCTACTTCCTGGACGTGCCGTGGTTCTGGTTCCTGATGGCGTGCAACAGCCTGGCGGCCTTCGCGGTGTTCACGAGCGCGCTCGCGCTCGCCCGCGCCACCAGCCCACTGACCCTCAACTTCCTCGGCCTGCCGCGCGGCGCCGTCCAGCTCGCCATCTTGAACCACTGGAAGCTGCCCGTCAACGCGTGGGTCGGCGTGTCGCTGTGCTGGGCCGGCAGCTTGTGGTATGCGCTCGTGCGGCGCGAGGAAGGCCGCAAGTGGGAGCAGCGGAGGATGGCAGGAGGTTAAACTCATAGACCGTTAGAATTTTGAAATTTCTGCAGATTTTCACGCGCGCTATATATCCATCATCTGTGACTTAGCTAATTCACATGCGCCAGCGACAAGATTACTAGTTTCCCGTCATTCAACCGATCTGCCGCGAAGGCGGACTCAGCGTATCGCCAACCTTAGCCAGACCCACGCCCACGCCACGCCTCACAGGCGTACTCGTCCCGCTGCGACTTTCAAACGGGCCAGTCCCGCTAGCCGGCCTCCCGCTCGCAGGCTCAGGCGTGTTCCTACCGAAGGGCGTCTGGACGCCGGGCGCGCCGGTGCCGACAGCCCAGCCAGTCTCGTAGCCGGTGCGGTAGATCCACTCCAGCGTCTCCTCGACGTCACCGGCCTCGCGGATCTCCTCGAACTTGCGCCAGAGCTTCAGCGCGGTGCGCGCGTCCTCGATGGAGTCGTGCGTCTCCGTCTGGATGTCCTCGCCGAGCAGCAGCGCGGCGAGGAAGCGCAGCGAGATCTTGCGCTGGCGGGCGGGCAGGTAGAAAAGATCGACGGTGTCGACGACCTGGGCGCGCGGCACGTGGATGTTGATGGTGCGGAAGTCCTTGGGCAGGCCGTGGCCCACGAACACCACGCCCAGGTTCAGCAGCAGCCACAGCTTCTTGTAGGCCAGCTTCAGCGGCACCAGCGCGTGCCGCGACGTCGCGCGGTCCAGGTCGCCCGGCCGGATCCCGCTCCACGCCGTCAGGTGGTCCACCACCGCCTCCGTCACCGCGATGTAGTCGTCGATGAACGGCAGCCCGAACGCTGACGCCGCGGCGCCGGAGGTGCTGCCGCGCAGCACGCTGACCCGTGCCAGCCCCATGCGTGATGGCCGCACCGTCTCGCGCTTGCCGTCCGCTTTGATTTCGATCTCTTCGCGCTGCAGCGATACGAATTCCGCGTCGATGCCGACCGGGTCGCCGTCGTGCGGCGTTTCGCTCGGCGTCAGCGTGCGGAAAACTTCGGGGTTCTCGTCTTGGACGGGTGACCATCGCCGGTACAGGATCGATGTGTCGAGTTGATTTTTCCAGCTGTCATCTATGATGTGGCTGACCGATTTCAATTGATATGCTAGGATGGATGGGAGTTTCCAGCCCGGGTCGAAGCGAAGGGCGTCATCTTTACTGGTTTGGCGGACAAGGAAGTCGTTGAACAGGTGCCACTCATTCGCGATTGTGGAGTCAGGTGAGGATGGTGCAACTATCGAATGTCAGGTTCGACGTTCCAAATATAGAGTGCAGACACATACCATCAATCATGGATACTAGATGTGGTTTCTGGTTCTCGCCGCTGTTGATATCTGCCACTGTTCCAATCAATTCGTAGACTTGGACATTATAAACACCTCGCTGAATGTGCAGTTTCAGATCTTGTCCCTCATAACAGTAAAATTGCCCTTCTGCGACGATGATTCCGATCTCCTGTGGGAGCCAGTTCGGCGTAGCCCATAACTGCTTCGCCTCTGTTCCATGTATGGCAGCATTGATCATCAAGACTGCAGGAATGCTTTGGACTTGCTTCCTTGTTGAGAGCTGCTGGTATCGCTTGCATCGCGGACACCAACCTCGAGTCTGTTCCTGTCGTTCCACACTGGCTTTCAAAATCTGTGAAAAGGTTGGTCGCGAAATAGCTCTCTGTGCGTTCCGCATGTTGTTTCTCTGTGGATAGATGAGGTCGTGTACGCAGGGATCTTCTGGTCGCATCTGTTCATTCGTACAGTGCGCACACCTGATGGTTGCTGTGACTTTGGTCGCCAACATCTGCTCCATGTGTCTAGCTTGTGGAGACATTTGACGGTAGTCTGCCGCAAACTTGTCCAAGAGAAATCGGTTGACAGATTGTATCATTGTGGTTAAAGCAATGCCGGGTGACACTTCTTCAAGAAGATTCAAAGACGCAGCAGACGAATTATTGCTAAAGGTTTTCAGAAAGTTCGTAGCCTGACAATTACGGCCTGCGGCTTTCTCAAGCATGTCAATTAGAAAGCCTAATTCACACAGTAAGCAACTGTCGTAGAGACATGAAGTTGCTGTATGTCTCAGAGCGAGATTTCTAACCACAGGAATAAATCGATATAGTTGGAGAAGAGGATTGGCGAAAGAATTTGCAATGTGTGTTTCCAAGCCCGAAAACTTGGTCTTGTTGTAGTACCTGTATGCAATTAGTTTTCACGCATACAAATCAATAACCAGGGTATCTCACTCGAAGTCGAAGTCATCAACTCCAAATTTAGAGTATTTGATTTCAACGTTCCGGTATATAAGTGGAACATCTTTCTTCGTCGCTCCTTCTAGAGCAAGCTCTTTAATGGCATCCAGGGACCCCAATTCATCGCTGCTCTGTTGTTCATCACTCAGCGCAGTAGCAGCCTCTCGGGCTTTCTCACTGAGAAATTTCGGTGCTACAATCGGATCGGTGGTTGAGTCTTTGTCTCTTGTATCTTGGACTTGATATCTGCGTGTGGTGCGTGGATTGGAGGCAATGCTACCAATCTCTGAGCGTTTAAGGTTTCCGAGAACACTAGGGTCAATTTTCGGCGATGGAGCGCCCACATCGAAGACCATATTTGGAGGCCAAGCAGATACCAGTACCTCTCGGTAGTACGGCATCCCGATGTCGTTCAGGCGACCATCTGGTGACCACTCAATGGTTCCTCCAGGGTTGGAAGTTGGATCAGAGAAGATGGTTGGGTTGCTATACTCGGCGAATTGCATTTTCGTAGGCGATCCCCAAAGATGAATCTGACAGAGCGAGGTTGCCAGTGCCAAAGCTTCTCCAGATGGTGCCAATTCCAACCAAGTCAGATAGGTGTTGTCGAAGATTCGAGCTTGTTTCAAATTGGCTGTGTTGTGGTTATGGATATCAACTACCTGGAGTTGACCGGTCTGGGACGCGATAATACAAGTCGTCGACATTCTTGGATGCATTCGAACGAACGCTGCTCCAGGTTGAAATGGGATCGGTGGTAATGGTTGGAGAGTTTTCAAGCTGAATACGTTTGCCAATGGATCGAGCATGTATCCATGTTGCTGACGAGGTGACCAACCGCATGTAACGAGGTAATCGGCTTTCGAATCCATATCGTTGATCCAACCGTTGTGAGCTTGCCACGTCTTCATGACTTCGAGTGTGTTGGGTTCCAGGAAGTGGACTTCTCCTGAACTGCTAGCTGCGCAGATAAATTGGCCTCCTTTTTTCATTATTGTGTAGTTTGACTGAGTTGAAATCTTGCTTGACGTTAGTGTCATCCCATAGAATTCATGGAGCCACGCACAGTTTGGGTTATTGAGCCTGTCTCCACATCGATCTTGAACATTGTATCCTGACATCCTGCCACAACCAATTCATTGGCACCTTTTGAGGTAAAGCTCATACACTGAAGATCTTGGAACGATTCATGAGTTATATGCCAGAGTGATAGGCCCCGGCGCGACGCAAAGTGAACGCTTCGAGCAGAGACGGATAAGACGCCTTTTTCGGTGAAGAGAATTTGTTTGACTGATTCTGAGGTATGTCCTTTGTATGAAGTGTATCTCTGAAGTTCAGGTCCGAAGAAGGATGTAATACGGCCCTGAGAATGTTGGTCAGTCTCGGTATACTCTGCAGAACTGTCGAAGTTCACCAGGCCACATACATATTGATTACCAGTCCAAAGCAGCTCTTGTGAGGGATCGAAAGCTAGGGCATTTATCGGTGTAGGTATTGCATTGGGGCCTGGTCCCGGATGTGAGAGGACTTGGACCTGAATTACTCAGAGCCTCAGTTCTTTGATCTCGAATAGAAACAATGACTCTTACCTCTTCCCAGTCCGCCTCCATATTGAATCAATGGAGTTATATAAAAACTAATCTCCGACGCCACGGATACATATGATTATCAGCAACCATATTGGAGTCGATTGATGAGGAGTGGTTGCGTTGCACGGAGTAATAACACCAGAAGTTCGAAAGCCTCGAGATCACCATGTCGATAAGGCATTAAGGCATAACTTTATAATTTATGTGATACAAACTTCAGCTCCAACTTGCAATCTCGATGGAATTAGTGGTATTTTGGCATTGGAAGGCTAGGAACATCATTTTAGATAAAATTGGAAAGGTTTCTCTAGTTCTCCATGCTTTGCATTGAACCGACCCGACATGTTACAGTCTGGTTCGCAGGGCGATAAAGTACATTCCCAGTCATTTGTGGACTTTCTTGTAAACAATATACAAGGTTGAGCATTACAACCCCCTTAAAACTCCAGGCTCAGCCAATTTCTCATGCATCTGGGTAATCACACACAACTTATTCCCTTCTTATGACGTCTGTGGGCCCGCGGCAATGACGTCGGGTGTTGCTTGATCGGCATACTTTTCGAAGTTTTTGTTGAACAGGATGGCAAGCTTGGTGACCTCTTCCTTGAAATCGGCGGTACCGGTCCAGGACTTGGCGGGATTGAGAAGGTCGTCTGGGACGCCTGGGCAGCTCTTTGGAACCTGAAGATTGAAGGTTGCGTAGGTTTCGTACTCAGCTTTGGCGAGCTCGCCAGAGTGGATGGCATCGAGGATGGCGCGCGTGTACTTGAGTGGGCAGCGCTTGCCACCAGTCGAAGCACCAGCACCAACCCAACCGGTGTTTAGTAGCCATGCGTTGGCGTTGTGGGAGGCGATCTTGTCGGCCAACATGCGGGCATAGCGCATCGGGTGCAGGGCAAGGAAAGGTTGCGCGAAGCATGATGAGAAAGTTGCTTGCGGTTCGGTAACGCCAACTTCAGTGCCAGCCATCTTCGAGGTGTATCCAGAGATGAAGTGGAACATAGTCTGCTCGGTGTTGAGTTTGGAGATTGGCGGCAATACACCACGGGCGTCACAGGTGAGGAGAATGATGTTTGTTGGATGATTCGAGCTGATGCATGGGATCTTCGTGTTTTCGATGTATTCGATGGGATAGGCGCAGCGAGTGTTCTCAGTGAGCGTGGCATCATCGTAATCAACAATACGAGTCTCCGGATCGAAAACGACGTTCTCCAGGATGGAACCAAATTTGATGGCGTTGAAGATATCCGGTTCTTTCTCGGCTGATAGACCGATGCACTTGGCGTAGCAACCACCTTCGATGTTGAAGACACCCGTGTCACTCCAGCAGTGCTCGTCATCACCAATGAGAGCTCGCTTCGGGTCAGCGGACAGAGTAGTCTTGCCGGTACCAGAGAGACCAAAGAACACAGTGACGTCGCCGTTCTTGCCTTCGTTGGCGGAAGAGTGCAAGGTCAGAACGTTATGCTTGACAGGCATTTCGTAGAAGAGAACAGTGAAAACACCCTTCTTCATCTCGCCAGCATACTCAGTTCCAAGGATAACCATTTCCATTTCCGCGAAGTTGATGGCAACTGATGTGGCAGATGTCATACCGGTAGTGTATCTGTTGGCCGGGAAAGCGCCAGCATTGTAAATGACATAGTCTGGATGGAAACCTTCGAGTTCCTCAGGTGACGGTCTGATAAGCATGTTGCGCATGAAGAGAGCGTGGTAGGCACGGGCACAAACGACCCGAACCTTGATGCGGAAACGTTCATCCCAACCTGCGAAGCCATCCACCACGTAGATGCGATTTCTCGTGTTCAGATAGTCGATAGCACGCTCGCGGTTGATTCTCCACACCTTTTCGGACAAAACGTTAGCAACCGCATCAAAAAATGAAGCAATAACAAAATATTAATTTGCACACGTGAGGGCGATACAGCAATGCAGTTCAATAGCGTAGGTCTCGACCTTCTTAGCGACGTCGGAAATGCGGGGGAAGAGTGCAGGGCGGTGCGCCATCTGCAACTGTCACGCACTGCAAGATTTACGAATGACGTTCAATCCCATCGACTTCATGCGGGGAAGAGTCGGGATCAAAGGAAAAATGTGCAAATTCGAGAAAAAGTGAACGTACCTCTGGACTCATCTCCTTGTTAACAGGTCCCCACCAGACATCCTTTTCGGAGCCGGCTTCCTTGACAACGCGTTTGTCTGAAGGAGAACGGCCAGTCTTTGAACCTGAGTAGGCTGACAAGGCTCCGGTAGATGTGATGGCAGATCCACTTTCGTAGACCAGTGCGTCTTCATACAAAGCGGCTACTGAGGGATTTGCAACCTGATGATGTCAGCTTAGCGGAGTACGGATTGGCATATGAAAAACTACATACAATGGCCACTCGATCATAGTCGATGTGTGCTCGCTCGTGCAGCTCCTCTTCGATTTCAGTGTGTTCCCTCTGTGGTCTTTTGATTGTTAGTAAGTAGCGGTGCAAAGGCCGTAGACGGCAAGCTTACTGTACACCACCCGGGTGTAAGGCGGTCTTGTTGACGCTGGTTGCTACCATTGTGACGATGGACGAGGTTAAAGAGCTGGAGTGGAAGTTACCTCGATGCTGTTTGAATATCTGCTGGCGTGCAAAATCCTCAGCTAGAGGTCCTGGAAAAGTAGTCCCAAGTGGCGGGGCATCCGAGCCTTTAATAGCTGCCATATCTCAACTCTTCGGAAGAAGACTGAGCACCGCACACGCCGTTCCTGTTCGATCAGCCCAGTAGCAGCAACCCCAAATCCGAGCCTGGAAGGCTGATTGGACTGCGCAGCAGTGGAGGGTCTTTGCCGAGGGATAGATCCGGTCACAGTCTCCCGGTTTGTCCTCGTGAGGTCGAGACCCACGCGGGTGAAATAGGACCTGCGTGACGGGCGACGAGGCGAGCGGGAAGGCGAAAGCAAGACTGGAAAAAAGCTGTCCCGCTGCGGCGAAGCTTACACGACGCTAGACGATGCACACGCGGTGGGAGATGCAGTACAAAGGCTGAAGGTGACGCTGTTGGGCTTGGAAATTTGGGAGGAGGCGGTGGCACGGATGATTCGAGTGCCCAACTGATGACCGCTATGACCGATGGGAATGCGGCCTTTCTGGTCAATCAGCGTCACAAGCAGAGCCACAAAAAGCTTGCCCTGGTTTTACCGGGCGTTCTTTCATCAAGTGATTCCATGCACACGGGCACGGGAGAAGAAGCTGTGGCCACTGACGTCCCCCGCAAACAGTACCGTACCTAGGTACTCTATCGTCCACAGCCACCTACCGTACTCAGAGTGCCTTTGCCCTCTGTCATGGATTGACTTTCCGCCCTTGAGGCGCCTGATGGCTAGAGTGCGGAAAGGTGCAGACTCATCTTTGTTTTCCAGCACTTCCTCGACGTACATTTACAGCTTTGTTTTCTTTGCTCCTCTGCCAACCAAATTAATCGCTCAAAGTCCCACAGCCCATTTGTCCGAAACAGTCAATCATGCAATAGTGTCAATCAAGGCAACAAATGACGCATTTTGCCCAGGTAGGCTGAGTGGACGGGGGACATATCAGTTCTGATAGAAGTCCCGAAGCAGGCGGAGAGGTACCCTCTACACCGCAAAACAACATCCGCCGCCATTCCTAGTTTTCGCGACGTACCCTACCGTCACACGGGGGCTAGATCGTCCGCCCACCGTAAAACTTACATAATGCCCTCGCTGCTCTGGCCCATGTCTACACCGTTCAATGGCAGATTGTGCAAATTTGTACCATCTTTAAAACCCAAATAGCGGTCTCGGAAAACAGCTGCAACTCTACTGTGCTTCATTTTTGCGGCCCGGCAATACTCGGCTTCTGCCCTGCACTTCCGAAGTCGCACTCAGGATTCGTCATTTCTAGGCCCGTTTAGTTGAATTCAACAGTAGAATATATTCGTCCGATTCTTGCTCTTGCTCGTAAGATCTTAAGTCTCTTATCTACAACGTTCCGACAATTTACGGGTCGATGCCGTGCCGCTCCCGAACCCGTCCGCTGCCTTCAAAATCTTCCGCTTACCTCATACCTAGCTATCAAGCTTAATTCAAGCACGAGCCAGACTTTAGCAACTGCTTTAACATGAACATTACCATTTGCAATAGATTGGCATATCATCTGTTTGCTTACTGGCTTCGCAATGGCTGAAATCTGCGACTGAACTCGAAACCAAGATCAAAAATGTTACAACAAAACTCCGCTGCCATGGAAACTTCAACATCCTCATAGCTTGTCAACGTTACGCTTTTTACTACTTATGCTCCCTCAGATATACATTCACGTATCTAAGGCAGAGCTTTGCTTGAGAAGTTTCAGTTTATTCAGCGCTCCATCAACACCAATCAAATAAGTCCTAAATAACCATTGGAATCTCTATTTCTCAATCATCAACCACGCTTTTCAGCGGGACAACACTAATAAGCCTAGAATTCTCGAATTATTAATCCAAAGCAGCCTACCAGAGCACAGACAACTTATTACTTAGTACTTGTGGCTCACTCATTATACCATCCAGAAGTCGATGTGAAACGCAGTGGCGGTTACTCGGAGCCGACGAGATCACCGACATGGATACGCCAGTCGGTATTCGCGTCAACACCATGCCGAATGCTTAATTATAGCCAACGGTATGCTCTGTTCATTGTCTTATCCTTCTCCAGTCCCATGGTATTGACGCATTCATTGTTTCTTGTTTCTTTCTTCCGACCCCGGTCAACCAGTTATGGTCCTAACACTCTGAATGCCAATTGGTCCCTGAGGTCTTGATATCGGTCGTGCATCAAGCCAATGGATGTTGAACGCCGTCATATCCGAATTGTTTCGAACAAGGACGTAGTTGTGGCTGACAGGAAACTGATAACCAAAATTCAAGATGCAAAGCTCCTCGATCGCGACTCACTAGTGTCTTCCACAGAATGCCGACCTACTAGGTAGCGAAACGCCTCACGTACTATCGTAACCAGCAACTCCATTCTCCGTATCAACTGTGGAGTCCGCAAATTTCTGACCATATGCCACATACTCTTATGTCTCTAGCTAGTTCAAGTTCATGCATATTAGCTATCACCTGCGAAGGTCACCGTATCCGCTGGACCGACAACGTTTCCCCTATTTGCCAGGAGCCGATTGTTCTGATTATCCGATGCAGCTTCGAGCGGAGATAAAGCCACCGGAGTAAACTTGTAGTCGACCGCGAGCCAGTTCTCCTTTCGTATCTGCCATTACTTTCATCTCGGAACTGTTCCTTTCCTTGCTACTCTCGCGCCCGAAGAATACCGACACTAAGATATATACTCCACAGGAGCCGTGGACCTACTTCAAGTATTTATTTCGTTCTCTTCCTTGAATACCCAATTATCTCATTAGCGTTTGCTGTTTACTCACAATGGTTCGTTATACCAATCGTCTAGTCTTCGCTTTGCTCAACCTCGCCTTGATCGCTTCATCTCAAAATGCACCAACGGCACATCTTGGATACGTCTCTTATGCCGGTTACCAGAATACCACGATTGGAATTAATTACTATCGTGCTATTCCATATGCTCAACCTCCTGTGGGACAACGGAGATGGAGAGCTCCACTTCCCATCGAGTCACACCACAATTTCGGTGGTAAAACGTTGAACGCAACCGAAATAGGTCCTTCTTGTTACCAATCGCTTCCAGCTTCAATCCTCAGTTTATTTCCTGGTGGCGTCGCTGGCCTCACGAGTGGACTGACTCAGTCTGAAGATTGTTTGATCTTGGACGTCCTGACGCCGACTACACCAACATCTAACGAGCTTGCAGTGCTTCTCGAGATACATGGAGGTGGCTACACTTTCGGTAACGCTGGGCCATATCCAGGAGATGCATTGGTCAACGTCTCAAATGGTAACCTTATCTTCGTCTCAATTCAGTACAGATTGGGACTATTCGGCTTTCTTGGCGGGAACGAAATCGCAAAGGATGGTTCATTAAATGCAGGGCTTCTCGATCAGCGCCTCGCCGTCGAATGGGTTCAGCGACATATTGGAGCTTTTGGAGGTAATCCTTCTCGTATCACCATATGGGGCGGCTCTGCAGGTGGTGGAAGCGTAGCATACCAACTTATAGCGCATGGTGGACAGGGAACACCGCCATTCAGTGCTGCCATTGCCGAATACCCATGGATACAACCTCCCCTCAATAAGACCACCCAAGAACGACAGTTCTCCTACACTCTTGCTCTTTCCAATTGTACCGACCTTAAATGTCTTCGATCCAAGTCATCTGCCACACTTGGAGTAGTCAATCAAGCCGTTCAAGAAGCAGCATATCCTGGACCTGGTGATGGCTATGGTCTCTTCTATTACGGACCAGTCGTAGATGGCACATTTGTCAAGAATCTTCCAAGTTTGGAATTCTTTTCTGGCAATTTCTATAAGGTACCGCTACTTGTCGACCATGACGTATACGAAGGTTTCCTCTTCACGAATATGTCTACTACTAGTCAAGACTATGAAACTTCAGATGTGGGTTCACTTTCCATTTAGATAATTGACACGTTCGCTAATGCTCACATCCTAAAGGCGGAAGAATTGTTTCCTTTTGCAGGTCCATCTTTCTTTAGCCGCTTGTACGATCTCTATCCGCCATCCGCATTCAACTCAACCTTCTTCCAGCGACAAACCTGGTTTGGAGATTTTATTATTAGTTGTCCAACATACTACATGGCTACGTCTATGACAGACTACTCATACAATCGGTCGGCGGTGTTCAAACTCACCTTTGCTGCTGGGACACAACTTCATGGAGCAACTTCGCCCTTCCTTTCGTCTACCGATCCGTCATTTCCCCAAGCTATGAATCATACTCTAGCCGAGATCATGTCGAATTACTGGATCAGCTTTGCGCTTGCCCACGATCCCAACCCGTTTCGAGCGCCCAACGCGCCATTCTGGCCTAGTTATTCGAGTGGTGGTGCTGGTACCATTGCTAACGGTGAGTCTGTTGGATTCGATGTTCTAGGAGTGACTTCAGCAAGCATTGAAGTTACTTCGGATCCAGACGCAAGCGCCAAGTGCGATTTCTTTGGATCGAGAGCTTTTCAAGTTAGGAACTAATGGGAGTTTGCTGGCAACGGCGCGACTGGGATCCTATGGAGATGTTATCAAAAGGAAATGAACGGCTTTTCTTCCATCCTCTAACAGCCTCAACTTTAGAGCAGACAAAATGATATCTTTGCATCTAGATTCAGTCCATTCGATCACAGGCATGACACTGGGAAGTCATTCTCAAACGAGCTTCGGCCTACCCCTCAGAGTGATCAATAGTAGTGCTCACAACGATCCTCTGCGGTGGCTAGGCTTTCATTTGCTTCTCTAGTTCCAATTCCCACAAATGTGCTTGCGATTTGCTCTTGAGATTTGTGTCGCCAACAATGAACCTCAATACCTTACTGTTTCGGGCGTCTGGTGCTTGAACATATTACTTGTACGTTGGCATTCACACTCACTGCATTGAAGGCCGTGCATCCACGTAGCGATTATACTCTCACAATATGGTACGGTACTTAAACTTTGGGAAGAGAAGCTTTTAGCGACGATTGAACGCATCAGGTCATCTTTCAGATCTTCACTTCCACAAGTACAATGTGCTGCTGTCATATTGTAGCGTTCTGTCTACTTACTCTTTGTCTCTCGCGAACGTTTCCTCTTAGTTCACCACCAAGAGTATCCCGACTCTGACGTTGACAAATACGGTTTACAGGACTTTCCATTAGAGATAGGGGGTTTGAGCCAATCATTTATGGTGATGCCACAGGATACGATGCCAACTTAGTGCACAGGTAATGCAGAAGCGACCTCAGTTCCGAAAAGCGTGGAGACATTCATAGCGTCAAGCCAACCACCCTCTCAAATCCGTATCCACGCCGATTACTGCAGGAAATGTGAATGCAGAAGGGAAAGATTAGAACGTCTGCTTGTTCTTGGCTGAAACCCAGAGCATTGGTTGGCCTCTGTTTCTTTTGTTTCTTTTTGGTTCTGACCGGAACGTCTATCATCCCACACTGGCAGAATGTGCGGCACAGGAAGATTTGATCCGTCACCATAGACTGCCTGGTTCAACGATGTATTGAAGTCGTTGCGTAAGGTAGGCGGGTTGATAGCAACGAGAGGCGATTGAAGCTGGTGTGACTTTTTCAAAGTGTCAAAAGATACTCTAGTTAATCATGCGTAATGCCACCGGTTTGGGACCACGCCATCGATCCGATCCGCTCGATTCCGTTGGTTCATGCGAGTGCCGGTCACGCCGTTTGACACGAGGCTCAGCGGTCCTGCGCAATTTAGTAGGCAGATTTACCCGACCTCCAACTGAGTATCCGTTCACACTGCAGCCTTTACTTCACCACTGCGCCAACCTTTAAACGACCACCACAGGACCGTAACGATCCAGAACCACCGAGACCAGCGACTGTGTCAAGATCAACATTGCCATTGCACCCCTTATCTCCGCCAAGTCTAAATACCAGCTGCCTACGAGTCGCACACCGCGTAAGTAATCGTCTGCGCCCCCATAGCCTCAAAATTCAAAGTCTTCTTCTGCGCCTCTTTCTCGTCTCTGCCTAAGTTTGCACCAAGCCTCCCTTTCCCTAGGCTGTAGAAACGCCTTCCCGCCGCTCTCCGGAGGAGGAGGCAGAGTCATCAATGTGGTGTGACGGAAATTGGAGGCTATGGAGCGGGCATTGTCTCTCCATTTGCCACACGCGCGCCTACTTAGGGTAAACTGACATTGTCCGTCGCAACAGCATTTCCACGATCTCGCCTTCAAAAATATACGCTTCGAAATCGACAAATTTCACAATTGCATCTACGACACAGTAGCGCAGTTTCCAGGTGCAATCCGCCTCCTCCCAAGTTCCATCAAAGCGTCTGAGCAGACGCAATTCAAAAGAAGACTCAGAATAAGACTCGGTAGAGATGTCACGAACATACGACGACAGAAGCTACGACACCGGCTACGAGAGCGAAGGTGGATACACGCGGCGCCGCAGCACAGCAGCCCAAGACACGTACGACCCGCAGCAGTACAGCATGCGGGAGTACGCGGCGCGGGACGGCTACGCGAACGACGGGTACGCAGCGTCGTACGTGGAGGGCGGCGGGCGACGCCACCAGCAATACCTAGACTACCCGCAGCGGGCATCGACGTACGGCGGCAGCTACAGCGACCCGCGCAGCCGCAGCTACAACGACGTGCGGGAGTCGGCGCGCGACGACGACCGCTACGAGGACGACCGGCGGTCGCGCCGCTCCGGCGAGCGCCGCCGCGACGACGACCGCTCCAAGAGCCGCACCCGCTCCGAGAGGAATTTTCTGACCCAGGAGAACGAAGAGGGCAACACCGAGCTCAAGAAGTGGGGTGCTACGCTTGCTGGCGCGGCGGTGGGAGCGTGGGCGGGCAGGACCGCCAAGAAGGATAATTGGGTGCCTACGGCTATCGGTGCGGTTGTTGGTGGGCTAGTTGCGCGCGAGGCCGAGAAGGAGTTTGTTAAGAGGAAACATGAGAAGCATCTCAGACGTGAATCTGAGTACGAGGATGATGATTGAACGGGTGAGGCTTCATCTTTAGGGTCTGATGTTGCTGTTATGGGATATCTGCCGGATGGTTTGCTTTTCTGGAGGGATTCTTTGACAAGAGACTCAATTTATGATTTATGAACGATGGCGAATAGGCGCGATGACGGAATCATAGTAAATAGACCAGACCAATATAGTTCAATAATTTGTCGAGGTCTTTACACGATTTGTACCAACTTCGGCCAGTGCAAATCGTCTTCGCTGGCTCCAACAATCCCAGCTTTTGAGTATCAGCCTTCCAATATTCTGTTGATTCCGTTAAGAACCTACAAGCCAATTGAAGCCTTTAGGTCTAATTAACCCTGAGACAAAAAGAAACAAGCTCACGATTCAAATCTGTGAAGCCGATTTCAGAGCGCTCGTACGAGAATCCGAGTTGGGTTTGGTTGCAGCAGATATCGTCTCGTACGAGATTCGCACTCTCTTCATGTTTTATCACCAGCTTTCTTTCCGCTAGAAAGTTCTATGGCGTTCATTTTATCTCCCAACAGTCTCCAAGCGCAGTAACAAGCATAAATATATTATACGCTGCGCCGTAATGAGAGAAGCAGAGTCGGATTTCCCGAATCAGGCAATCCGCGCATCCGCTCTTCCCCGCCATTATCATTTCGACGCCGGTAGAGTACTCTAGTGGATGGAAGGCCGTACATCAATGTACCGGCTGCGGAGCAGCTCCGTATTTGCGGAGAAGCTGCAAGATGGGCGCTCATCAGTGCAATTCGTGTAGCATAAACTCAGCCATTTCTCTTTTCCCATTGTTTTCTCATTGCTCCTCCTACAGTCATTCTTCCTTCTCTCAACATGTCTACGAAACATTTCTTTCCTACAACTGAAGGTGTCGTCAATTTCGCGTTAAGTAGCCTTGCCGCCAGAAATAACCATCTTGAATTCGACACTACGAACAAAGTAGTCTACAACAAAGCACACTCTCCTTCCAAGATCTCTCTCGTCTCTGGTGGTGGTTCGGGTCATGAACCAGCATGGTCAGGCTATGTCGGCGATGGAATGCTCGCTGCTTCTGTGTCTGGAGAAGTCTTTGCTAGTCCATCCACAAAGCAGGTCATGGCTGGTATTGAGCACGTGCCCAGTAATGAAGGTCTGATTCTGCTGATTACAAACTACACTGGTGACCAGTTGCACTTTGGACTTGCGAGGGAAAAAGCAGCAGGCGCTGGAATAAGAGTTGGAACCATATCGGCCACTGATGACGTTGCTTTGGGCAGAAAGAAGAGCCAGCTCGTGGGACGAAGAGGATTAGCAGCCAATTTGATCGGTATATCTCAAGTCTCCAAACCTTCGAGAAGTTATGCTCACTGTGCTTTAGTACTCAAACTTGTCGGCGCAGCTTCACAAGAAGGCTGGAAGTTCGATGATGTATTGAGCCTTGGACGAAAAGCCAACGACGAGATGGTTACGATTGGCACCTCTCTAGATCATTGTCACATCCCTGGACGAACTGACCATCATGCCGTTCCTGACAATACTTGCGTCATGGGAATGGGAATCCACAACGAGCCTGGTTTCAGGACGATCTCTCCAATGCCATCCGCCGAAGACTTGGTCAAAGAAATGCTCAAGAACCTGCTTGACCAGAATGATCCAGATCGCGCATTTACAAAGTTCAAAGACGGCGACGAAGTAGCAGTTATGATTGACAATTTCGGTGGCCTATCAACGCTAGAGACAGAAGCCTTGTCTCAAATTACGTTGACTCAAATCGAGAAGGACTGGAAACTCAAACCCGCACGCAGCTATGTTGGTACTTTTGAGACGTCTCTCAATGGTCCAGGTTTCAGTATCTCCGTTGGCAACATCACCGGTGTATCGCGCTCGACAGGCCACTCGACCTCTAAACTGTTTGAACTTCTTGATGCTCCTACAAACGCTCCGGCCTGGCCTAAGAATGGTTACGCCAATGTGCAATTACCAACCGAAATTATCAATATCACAAAGGTAGACTCGAAAGATATCGACTCAACATCAGTCAAAGGTCCAGCATTCAATGCCGATATCTTCACCAAGGCTCTCCGAACAGCTTGCACAAAGGCCAACGAGGCAGAGCCGCAAATCACAAAGTATGACCTATTAATGGGCGACGGCGACTGCGGCGAAGCCGTCTCCGGGGCCTGCACCGCCATCCTCTCCAAGCTGGACTCCGGCGCAGTGACAAGATCAGGCTCAGTGTTCGGCGCACTGGACGAAGTAGCCAGCAGCCTCGAAGACATCGGCGGGTCGCTCGGGGCCATCCTATCGATCCTAGTGACGGCCTTCACGAACAGCCTGCGGGACTACTACCGGGCGCACAGCGGCGCGCCGCTCGCGGTCGACGCCTTCGCCCGTAGCCTCCCGCCGGCCATGCGCAACCTCATGAATTACACGGGGGCGCGCGTCGGCGACCGCACCGTCATGGACGTACTCATCCCGTTCTCCGAGCGCCTCGCGGCTACCGCCGATCTGAAGGATGCAGTGCACGCGGCGGAGAACGCGGCGCAGAAGACGGCGGCGATGGAGCCGAAGTTTGGCCGCGCGAGCTACGTCGGTGATCGCAAGGAGAAGATGGAGAGCTTGCCGCCGGATCCTGGTGCGTATGCTGTGAGTGTGTTTCTGAAGGGCCTTTTGGAGGGCTTGAATGAATAGGAGTTGGAGCTGGGATGCTGGTAAGTGTAGATACCGTGCCTTGTCTTTGTGTTTACAATGAGAAAAGTCTGTCAAAGGGTCTGAGTACTTTTAAGTTGACTTTGAGGTGAACTTTGCATGCTCTGCTTCTCGATGCAATTACGAGTGAAAGTCATCTTCTGTCCAAATACGGATGACTGTCTTTCTCTTGTACCTCCCTACAACGAATCAAATAGCACGGTCTCAAAAGTGTCGTAAAAAGTCGCTGCACCCTTAAACGTTCGAAGGAGCTGTGCTAGAATACGACATGTGCAGAACCTCTATAACATCACCGCACTCTGTCAACACATCTCATGAGCAGAACAACATTCAGAAGATATCAAAGTACGACTGTTAGATCCACCGGCATGCTGCATACATAAATGTCAGCAATTTACCTGAAGATTGACCATCAGCCTCAGCCCACTTAGGGAGTCTCCATCTTTTGGTCGCACCTTCAACGTCAAACATCATGCGTCTATTGAAACTCGAAAAAGATGGGAAAGTCAGCTTGGCTGATGACTTGGTTGAAAACATCCCTCAGTATGCCATCCTTTCGCATACCTGGGGAAAGCCAGATGAAGAGGTCACCTACAAGGATCTAACGGCGAGCTTCGGTGACAGCACCCAGAAACCGGGCTACCAAAAGATCAAATTCTGTGGAGAGCAGGCTACAAGAGATAAGCTAGATTATTTCTGGGTTGACACTTGTTGTATCGACAAATCCAGCAGCGCCGAACTCTCAGAGGCCATCAACTGTATGTTTCGCTGGTATCGTAATGCGTCTCGATGCTATGTGTATCTCTCAGACGTTCAGATGAAGAAGCGGAAAGCGGTCAATGGGTCCTCTGAATCCAACTGGGAACCGGCTTTTCGATCAAGTAGATGGTTTACACGTGGCTGGACGCTTCAGGAGCTCATTGCTCCCATTTCCGTGGAGTTCTTCACTTCAGAGGGCGAGCGACTTGGTGACAAGTTATCACTACAGCAAACATTGCACGAAATTACAGGAATTGCGGTAACAGCTCTTCAAGGCTATCCTCTGTCTCAGTTTTCCATTACGGAGCGAATGTCATGGGCCGAGACCCGCCGTACCACGCGCGAAGAAGACAGCGCTTATTCCTTGCTCGGAATTTTCAACGTGCAAATGGCACTAATCTATGGAGAAGGCCAAAATAGGGCATTTAATCGACTCAGAGAAGAAATTGACAAAGCCTTGCACGGTAATACCGCCACTCCGTCGTAATCCAACTACGGAGGAGAGATGAAAGCTAACTAGGGAATCTAGGATCAAGCAGCAGCACTCTAAATCATCTCCCGTACGCCATTGATGCGCCATTCAATTCTTACAGTAAACGGAACATCTCCACGTGCCTCCCGAATACTCGTACCGACCTACTTCAGAAGATATATGCATGGGCTGACGGAGAAGACGAGCGATGCATTTTCTGGCTGAAAGGTTTGGCCGGTACGGGAAAGTCAACCATTACTCAAACCGCAGCTCGTCACTATAACGATCAGAACCGGTTGGCTGGAAGCTTCTTCTTCTCAAGGGGTGGTGGTGATACCGGTCATGCTGGCAAGTTCGTTACCAGTATCGCTACGCAACTTGCATACAATATACCTTCTGTACAGCAACACATTTGCGAGGCTATCACAGAGCGAAAAAACATCACAAGCCAATCTCTACAAGATCAGTGGCGGCAATTTATTATCAAAGCCCTGTCGAAGGTACAAGGCAACTTCTCCCAGTCGTATATTGTAGTGGTTGATGCTCTCGATGAATGCAACAACGCCGACGACATTCAGCTAATCCTACGCCTTCTAACTGAAGCTAGATCCATAAATACTGTGAAGCTGCGATTCCTTGTCACGAGCAGACCAGAAATCTCGATTCGCAACAGCTTTCAACGAATGCCCAATTCCGAGCACTATGATTTCGTACTTCATCACATATCGCCTCGGGTAATTGACCACGATATTGCGGTCTTCCTGGAGCACAACCTTCATGATATCGCTCTGGAGCGCTCTCTAGAATCTGGCTGGCCTGGCAAAGACACGATCAACCGTCTTGTTTGCAACGCGAAAGGCCTGTTCATTTGGGCTTCAACTGCCTGTCGATTCATACGCAATGGCAAACGGTTTGCTAAAAAGAGGTTGGCAATGCTACTTGAACCCAGTAGCCCATCTATTTCTGAGCCAGAGAAGTGCCTCGACGAGATGTACACAACTGTTCTCCGCCAATGCATCTCACCTGACTATTTGGACGAGGAAAGAGATGAGATGTGCAGAATGCTCAAATGCATTCTTGGGAGCATAGTTACCCTATATTCACCGCTCTCTGCAGACTCTTTAAGCAAGCTACTTCAGATTCAGAGGCCCGATGTCGTTGGGGCACTTGAGGAACTACATTCGATCTTGGATATCCCAAACGAACAAACCCGCCCAATACGATTACATCATCCTTCGTTTCGCGACTTTCTCCTTCATGAAGAGAGATGTGGCGATCTAAATTTCTGGGTTGCGGAGAAGGAAATACACAAGATTCTCGTCAATGACTGCATCCAGCTCATGTCGGCTTTTCTCAAACAAAACATCTGTAGAGCCAAAATTCCAGGTACATTTGTTGATGATATTGGAAGCACTCGATTGGAGCAATGTCTTTCCACGGAATTACAATATGCGTGCCTTTATTGGGTGCCACATCTTCAGAAGAGTGGTGCTCAATTACGTGACAACGACGAAGTCCATCATTTTCTACGAACACATCTTCTTCATAGGCTCGAGGCACTGGGATGGATGCGAAGGCTGTCTGAAGGAATATTTGCTATCAGTACATTAGAAGCTATGGTTTCTGTAAGCTTATACAGGCTGGTCTCGTGTATGCCACTAACCCCTTATTCAGATCCACCACTGTCCTGACTTATATGCCTTCATTCACGATACCAAACGATTTACCCTCAATAGTAGGCAGGCGATCGAAAAAGCTCCACTACAGACATATTTTGGTGCGCTTATTTTCGCACCAGTAAGGAGCGTAGTGAGGAACGCTTTTAAAGATAAGCTGCCGAAGTGGGTAATCAGACTCCCTGTAGTCCAAAACGATTGGAGCGCTTTGCTACAGACGCTTGAAGGCCACATTGGTATTGTCAATGCCATAGCCTTCTCACCAGATGGCCCGAAGCTAGCATCGGGCTCAGAAGATAGAACTATCCGGCTGTGGGATGTCGGAACTGGAGCACCGTTGCAGACGCTTGAAGGCCACGGTGCTGGTGTCAATGCCGTGGTCTTCTCATCAGACGGCTTGCAGCTAGCATCGGCTTCATGTGATAAAACTATCCGGCTGTGGAATGCCGGAACTGGAGCACCATTACAGACGCTTGAAGGCCACATGGGTATTGTCAACGCAGTGGCCTTCTCACCAAACGGCCTGCAGCTAGCATCGGGTTCAGGAGATGAAACTATCCGGCTGTGGGATGTCGGAACTGGAGCACCGTTACAAAAGCTTGAAGGCCACAGTGCTGGCGTCAATGCCGTGGTCTTCTCATCAGACGGCTTGCAGCTAGTATCGGCTTCAGGCGATAAAACTATCCGGCTGTGGGATGCCAGAACCGGGGCCTCGACGCATGGGCTCAAGGGGCATGATGGCTGGGCCAGAAGTATGACCTTCTCGCCCGACGGTCTACAGATAGCATCGACTTCAAGTGATAATACTATTCGGCGGTGGGATATCAGGACTGGTGCGCAATTACAGATGCTCAAGGGGCATCATGCCTGGGTTTTAGCTATGGCCTTCTCGCCCGACTGCCTACAGCTAGCATCTTCTTCAAACGATAAAACTATTCGTCTATGGGATTCTAGCACTGGCGCGCTGCTAAAGGTGCTTTGTGGCTATGGTGACAATGCGGCAGCTATAGCCTTCTCATCAGACGGTATCTTAGCATCGGGTTCCTTTGATCGCACTGTGAGGCTATGGAATACTAGCATAAAGGTTGATGCTGTGCAGCAAAAGCCTGAGGGCCATACCCGCGTGGTTACAGCCGTAATCGTTTCGTCTGACGGCCAATGGCTGGTATCTGCTTCAACCGATAAAACTATTCGTCTATGGGACACCGGCACTGGCGCGCCGCTGAAGCTGCTTAAGGACTCTGGCGACTTTGTTACAGCTATGGCCTGCTCCCAAGACGGCATCTTGGCACCGAATTCGCATGATGGCACTGTTAGGCTATGGGATCTCAGCACCGGAACTCTACTGCGCATGCTCAGGGGCCGTGCACACAGGATCTTGGTCTTGACTTTCTCGCCAGACGACAAATTGGCATCGGGTTCGTATGATGGCATTCTTATGCTATGGGATACTAGCACCGGAACCCTACTACGTAGGCTCGAGGGCGACACAAGCAGCATCTTCGACCTTGCTTTCTCGTCAGACGGCAAATTGGCATCGGGTTCGTGTGATGGCACTGTTAGGCTGTGGAGTGCTAGCTCTGGCGAGCTGCTGCAGATGTTCAAAGTTGGTGCTACGATGGGTACTCTATCATTTTCTGACCATTTATTGCATATTAAGACTGTCCAAAAACGGTTCGAGGTGAACGTTGCGTCTGTTGGGCCATCTGTTGAACCTGCTGCTCTAGCAACTACTTGGCGAGCAAGCTTCGATCCATATAATATCATTCGAGAGGGCGAGTGGATCATAAGCAGGGAACATGGTCGTCTACTTTGGCTCCATCCCGAGTACCGGCCATCTAGCAATGTTGTTTGTAATGGTAACGTAGTGTGCTGGGGTTGTGAGTCAGGTGCTGTACCGTACAGCTCGTTCAGTTTGAGTTGGGGTATCTCCCACTGGTGTACAGTAGATGGGCTGGAATATTCTGGATGCACCGTGGGATGTCAGACCTCTCCAGGGAATATCGATTCAGGCTTACACAGCTCGAAAGCACCTGAATAGAATTGATACACTCCCAGTACGTCTGGGCAATTGAGTATCCCAGGTCGTATACTTGCTGCAGAAGCCAGAGTTTCGAGACCGCCAAACCGAGGTTAAGATTATTTGAAAGTAAATAGCTTTCATATTTTCATCTAGATCCTGATAATGAGTCATGAATTTCGAAAAGAATTCTAGTTCTTAGGAGTGGATACAGAAAACAACTGAATATGGAACTGCTCCAAACGAACTAATTGAAGAAATCTTTTCATCGAATTGACGTCCGAATAGTCTGGTAACATCCACTCGCCCTCTTCATAGCTGGCATATATCTAGAGAAGATATCGAGAACGCGCAGAAGTAGCAGAGAACCAGATCGTTCCCGCGGATTGTGCAGAATGAAAAGGATAAGCGTCCCTACAGGTTTACCGTCATGCTGGCCATGTCGTTCAGTAGTACGGTACAGTAGTAGGCTGTTTCTCAGTACTTGATCGACTCCTCGGCTTCACAACTATAGTAGTTAATCCGCGAACTAAAAAAAAGGCTGACATTCTGATTGGAACGATACAGTTGTACTCGTTTTATTTGTAAATCTCCCCTCTTGGCGCAATCGCACACAAACCCGGCTATGTATTTCCTGGCTCGCCGGTAGGTTGAAAAAAGCTGAGTGTATGACCTGTCCCGAGTAATCAATATCGATTTCATGTAATTGCCAATCTTTTCGAGTCTGAACTTTTCCAGTTCGAATCAAAATGACCATAGTGACGACTGCACGCGTTCCATGCGCAAGCAAAGAGTCTCGTCAAAAGGCTCTGGCTGCGTTTCGCAAGATCATCGAATACTCGCAAGCAAATGAACCTGGTGTGCTACGCTACATTGTCACGCTACCTGTGGATGATTCAAATGAAAAAGATATCTATATGATCGAAGAATACGCCGACCATGCAGCTCTCAACGCACATCTCAACGCTCCGCCCGTTCTGGACTTAATTGCACTCTTTGGCCAGCCTGGTGCACTCGCTGGTGCTCCGGACGTGTATAATCTTACACCATCAATCGATTTCGCGCGACCAGAGCTGAGATCGTTGAGTTTGGAAAAGAAACCCGCCGTGGTCATGGCAAATTTTGGATTCAAAGCCAGTACGCTCTCTCATGCTGTGGAAGGATGGGGAGAGCTAATTGCGTATTCCGAAAAAACTGAACCGCAGACTTGGGGGTATACAGTCATGGAGGACAACCAAAGCAATATGTTGAGAACAGTAGAAGTGTATGAGAGTTGGGAATTCGTGAAAGGTGTGCACTTGAAGAGTCAGGCGATCAAGGCCAATGCGGAGCACAATGGGAAAGACAGAACTGGCGAGATTGGTGCGGTAGAATTGAAAGCCGTTGATGGATTCTTTGGAAGGTCTTGAGTCCATCCAGTCGGAGCATGTTGGATGTCTCGGAGCTCTATCCTTCCAAACCCAACATCGCGTACGCAACTCCGAATCAAGCAATTCTACCGTATCAATTCCATTTTGCACTAAGTTGCGCTAAAGATCTGTTCCGAATTTCATCTAAATTCGTGTCATTCATGTTCAGCGATGTGATATTGAATTCCGGTGAAGTGCGCTGACGATGGCAATTATGCTTCAAATCAAAACCATAACCACCAAAAGTAATTGCAAACTAAGATACCGCGGAAGATGAAACAGAAACGACGAAAGAGACTTCAGGCTGTCGGAAAGGCTGAATAGTCGTTATTCCCACTAATATCTCCGAATATCGCCTCCTGGCCCCGCTCGTGATGTTCTACTCTAAGCAAACCTAATAAGAAACAAGCTAAGACCACGGCATGCCGCGGCTGGATATTCCTAATTCTCTCATAAGAAGCTCTTCTTTGGTACGATTTAAACATTCAATGCCTTATCCGTCATAATTTCACAGCGAATTGTGCTCTCTTCGGCCCGCAATTCTTTCGTATACGTCTACAACTCGCGCAATGGCTCCTACAGTTCGCGTCGCTGCCACAAAGGCAACTCGAGCATTGAACCTCCTCCGAGCCATCCAAGCACATCCTCCACAGTGTCCTTGCCATAGCAATCCAGGTCATCATCACCATGGGCCGTCTCCTTTCTCCCTCACCACCCCGAAGATTTCTCCTCGTCAGATCACCAGGAGCTTAGCGACGCCAGTTGATACCAGCCAACAACCCGACTATGCATTCGAAATGGCGGCATCAAGTATTCGATTTGGGCCTGGCTCGACGAAAGAGGTTGGAATGGACGCAAAGAACTTAGGTGCAAAGAAGGTCATGGTCGTGACTGATCAGAATGTCCGCACTCTTACGGCATTCTCACAAGTTGCTCAAGCATTGGAACACGAAGGAATCTCCTTTGAGGTCTTTGATAATGTGAGGGTCGAGCCAAAGGATTACTCCGTCAAGGAAGCAATAGACGTTGCAAAACCATATATGCCAGACCTGTTTATTGCCGTAGGAGGTGGATCGGTGATTGACACTGCGAAGCTGATGAATTTGTACACCTGCTTTCCGGAGGCTGAATTCCTTGACTTTGTCAATGCACCGCTAGGCAAAGGTCTCCCGATCACAAAACCGCTTAAGCCGCTCATCGCTATTCCTACTACAGCCGGCACTGGCTCCGAGACTACTGGAACGGCAATCTTCGACCTAGTTGCGAAGAAAGCGAAGACAGGTATTGCACATCGCGCTCTCAAGCCTACTCTCGGAATATGCGACCCTCTCAACACCCGTACCATGCCATCTACAGTTCATTCTTCGTCAGGCCTAGACGTTCTCTGCCACAGCCTCGAATCCTGGACCGCAATCCCATACTACATGCGCGTACCGCGGCCAACCAACCCAATCAACCGACCCGCGTACCAAGGCTCGAACCCAATCTCCGACATCTTCAGCCTGCAGGCGCTGCGCAGCACAGTCAAGTACCTGCCACGGGCAGTCAAGGACGCAGACGACCACGAAGCGCAGAGCCAGATGCTGCTGGCGGCGACGCTGGCGGGCGTGGGCTTCGGTAACGCCGGCGTCCACCTGTGCCACGGCATGAGCTACCCGATCTCGTCGCAGAACCCGGGCTACCGCCACCCGGGCTACGTCGTCGATGCGCCCATCATTCCGCACGGCGTGTCCGTCGCCGTTACCGCTCCCGCTGTCTTCCGCTTCACCGCGGCGTCCAATCCTGAGCGCCACTTGCAGGCTGCGGAGATCTTTGGTGTTGATGTGGCCAATGTTAAGAAGGAGTCGGCTGGAGAGGTCTTGAGCGAAGCGTTGTCCAACTTTTTGATCAAGCTAGGAGACCAACCGCGCGGTTTGAAGAAACTAGGCTTTGGTCAGGAGCACATCGAGCAATTGGTTGAAGGCACGTTGCCGCAGAAGAGAGTCTTGGTCCTAGCGCCTGAGTTGGATGCTCAGGATGTAAGTAGGGAGAGGGAGCAACTTCATGGGCTTTTCGAGGAGGCGATGGAGTACTAAGGCTGTTCAGATATTGCATATGATGTGGTCATCGAAAAGTTTGGAGAAATTGGTGATTTTGAACCGCATTTGATCCTGTTGCCAGTTGTTAGGACTATGATGGAGCAATTTGTCCCAGCATAGGTCTGAGCAAACGCCGAATAAGGCAACAGATGTATAAAACAGCAAATTCAACTGCATTTCACCGCCTTTCACCAATTCTGTCTTCTAAAAATCTAATAGACAGACTATAACCGCGTATTATAGGTACATTCGTCCAGTCTATACGTACCTAACTTGCTAGCGGTTGCTCTAGCGACCTTGCATAAACCTCATCCCGGTTTTCGAACTCAGGCAGATCCATTCCGTCCCTCGACATTGGCGGCTGCTCCGCGAAACTATGACAGACTAATGACTAAGTTAATGCAACATTTTGCTCAGTTTTAGCGTTGCTTTACTCCATATAAGCTTGCATGTGTTCTTAAAGTGCGCTGGAGAGTGTTCGCTTCTTAGGCTTCAACTGAAAATTCAAAATTAGAAGACTGCTATCTAGAACGTCTCAGTTAAGGTCAATTGCAAAACTTCACAATGGCAAGCACTCAGAAAGAGCAAGGCGAAGACGAGCAATTCCCATGGGAATCACCGCTCCCAACCGGTGCCTTCTGGGACGACATAACCGCTGAGTCTCGCAGCGGAAAGGGCGTAGCCCGCACGCTCAAGCACGCCGTCTTCACGCCCGACGAATTCGCCGCCCTGCCGCTAGACGCCAGTCTCCCTCGCCCGGCAAAGCTCGCGCAGCTGGCGACGCTCGCCGCCGCCAAAGCCGCCGCGCTCACGGCAGACGAACCACCGGAGCGGCTCGACGACGCGCCCTTCGCGCAGTGGCGCGCCGCGCAATAGAGCCTCGCTATGCTCCGCGAGCGCGACCAGCCCGCGTCGCTCGCTACGCTGCGCGCCGTCGTCGCCGCGTCCACGGCCCGCAACGGCAGCCCCGACGTCGGCGTCCTGAATGCCCTCGCCTTCGCGCTGAAGGACGCTGGCCGCTACGCGGAGGCCGAGCACGTCGCGCGCCGGATGCTACCGCTGCTGCGCGCGCACGAGATGCTCGGCCCGGCGAGTCCGCAGATGATCGGGTGCTTGCGGCTGTTGATGGAGGTGTGCGCGAAGCAGGGGAGGGAACAAGAGGCGCGGGAGCTAAATGGTGAGGGATATGCCGTCATTAGGGAGTTAGCTAAGGGCAGGTTTAGCAAGTATGAAGGTGAGGAGATAGAGGAGATGGATAGAGTGAGAGAGGAGATTTCGAAGTGGAGCGGTTCCGGAAACGCTGCGGCGAGAGTAGAGGCGACGGCTTGAGCATGGCTTGAAAGTCTCTGAGCATAGGGTATGCATTACAGTTTGAGTAGGTAGTTAATAGCCTGGTCTATTGTGAAGAACAAACACCATAGCAATGATAGCGTACAACGCCATGTAGGGTATTTCCAGTCTATCCTAAACACCAACGCTCATAGGTTACCGATGACAACCATAAACCTCAAAATGCTGTCTCTCTTCTTCCTCTCCTTCTCCCTCAACGCCTTCAAATCGTTGTCCGCAGCATCACCAGTCCCACTGCCTCCTGCCGCCGCGACAGCTTCCTCAGCCTGATCCGTCACCGTGATCTCCGGCTCATGCTGCAAAAACACCTCGTCCAGCATCAGCGTACTGCTGCGCCACCCCCACGACTGCGAGAAGTCAAATTTGTCGGGTGCAGACTCGTAAACGCTGAGCAGGCGGCCGCCTTTGGACGGCGAGTAGATCTTGAAGTAAGTCTTAATCGTGGGTCGCGGATCGACGTATGGCGGTAACGTCGGCAAGGCTCGCTTTGATACCGGTGCGGAGATGGGTGTTACTCGGAGTGGTGGCAGCTTAGGAGGCGCTGATAAATAACCATCAGACTCGGACCAGTGTAGCAGTGTGTCTTCGTCTTCGTCCGTATCTGAGTCGAAGGCCATATACGATTCAAGGTCTCTACCTCGGCGCACTGGGTATCCCGACGATCTGGGTGTAAAAGTCGATCGCGTAGAGGTGGCTTCGTGATCTGGAATCAATGTAGTAGTGTCAGATGACGAAATGCTGTTTCTAGTTGTCCTCAGCGTATCCAGTGTCCTTCGACCTGGATCGCGACCTCCTCGAATACGACTCCTCTGCTCACTGCGAAGAATCATTTCACGTTCGAGGAGACCTATACGTTCATCTACACTCCCAACAGTTGAAGAAGTAACACCGGTGGAGGAAAGAATTTCGTCTGTCTCGCGTTCTTTCGCACGGTGCAGGTACACACCAAGCTGAGGATTCTTTTGTGATCGAGCCTTTTGTATGTAGATGTTCCACAAGCTACCAGCGTAGAAGACAGTTCGCGAGTATACTCTCTTCTTCTCTTTCAATAAACGAGGATTAGGAAATTCCGCTGCAAATCTGAATGGAGGGAACGTAGTGTAAGCAATTGGTTTTGGCTGTTCGCTACCATCAGATCTCCCTGCTGGTGTTGTTGGACGGTTAATTCCCTCGATATTTGTCGAAGGAGAGGATGCAAAGTCTGTAGCCCATTGAACGTCAGGTGGATCAATTGTTGCAGACATTCGATTGACATGACGAAGCAGTGAGGAAGATGCATTGGTGGTGTATACTGCCTCAGCATTTGCACCCATCACGATGTTGCAATCAGTGCTAGGAATCCAGAATTTGCGAGGTCGACCGATAGACTCCCAAGTATCTGAATCCAGTTCGTCCTCTTCTCTTGACTCTTGTACGCCAATGGATTCAGAGAGCTTCCCTTTTCCTTTAGAGTTCTCCGATACCGGTAGAGTCTGTTGAGGTGATTCGACCTGTCGCGGAGGTTCGGCAGGTTGACTGATTCCAAGCTCGAGATCTCCTTCTCTTGCGTTGATTACTTTCTGACGCAGTTCAAGTTGTAACCATAGCGCAGTCGTCACTACGCTGTCTGCCAGAACGGGGAGGCTAAAGATGTCGCGAGCTTGTCGAATGTACTGTAGCTGTTCAAATTCAAGATGGACGTAGTGGATTCCTTCATCTAGTAGCACAACGATAGGTTCGATGTCGGAATGAGTGTACAGAGCTATCCACTTTTCGTTCTGGTTCGTAGGGTTATGGCTAGCCTGCATCATGGCATTCTTTCGATATGAAGCGTCAAATCGTATGGACATGAGACCAATCGTTTCTGGAACCTTGACACGGGTACGGCTGTATGCATCGACCAATCCGGATTCTATGGCCCTTTGTTTCAGACGTCGATCAAGTAGTCTCTTTGCCAGTACCCATCTTTCCCATTCTCCTTTAACGAAGAATCCATCGCTTCCAACAATTTCGCGAACTGTTTCACCTGGAATTCCATCCCAATTCTTCAGTGGCATTTCCCAACCGTCTCGGCAAAGCATCGCCTTGGCCGAAGCCAGAATTCTTTCTCCTGAGCGTCCATAGTAGTGTTCTGTCATTGTATGAATCAGTGGAGCAAGATTTTCGGGACATATCTGCCGTAAGATGGAATCTATACTTGCTTCTACCAGCTCTTGCATTTCCAGCCAGCATCCAGTTGCAAATAAACCAACTGCTTCGGTTTCTCCCTCTTCTGAGATATCCACTCCATACAAGGTTTTCAAGGCTAATTCAAAAGAAGTCTGAGTAATATTCTTGTCTGTGTCCTCTGGATGAAGTTCCGCCTCTTTTGCAGTACTCTCCAACCATGGTTCGGTGAGTGCATTCGCGAAGAAGGGTGCTCTATCGAGGATGATACGATGGAGGTTGTATCGGTGTCCAAACGCAATGATAGTGATATCTGAGTGTCTGCCACCAAGTAGGCCTCGTGTATAGAGGTGTGAAGGTAGAGTGGAGTAGGATCGTTCAAGGTTAACGTTTCCCTGCTCGTAAGAGGGAGTACCAGATTGAACAGGTGTCAATGTCGTCTCGGCTCCGAGAAGCCTGGATAGCGCTGAAGGGGTGCTATAAGCATCGTTGGAAGCTAATGCATCAGGGTTTGTCAAGTCATCCAATTCTTTCTCTGCGGGTGTCTCGGTGACGATGATGCTGTGCTCCTCCATGAAATGAGCTGTACGACGAGGAGTTGAAGTAGAAGATCGAGATAAGGTAGCGAGAGGAGCGGCGGAGAGCGGTGGAGAGGTGATAGGGCGTCTTGAAGACGACGGAGAAGATAGTTGAGGATTTACTGCAGGAGAATCTATCGAGGTGAAAGTGGAGCTGGGAGTAGTTTGTTCATTGCCATCGGTGAAGCTTTGAGCATTGCTGCTCGTCGAAGGACCAAACAATCCATGAGAATTGTCAGCGTCTTCATTGGATTGTTCATCGCGAGAATCTACATTCAATGAAGCAACAATGTTGCGGACTTCGTCTCCAACTTCTGACAAGTCGCCCATGGTTGGCTGCGTAGCAGGGCATAAGGTAAGGTACGTTTCATCTGAAGACAGCTCAAGAAGCTCCAGGAGCTTCGAAAGGGTACATCGGCCTTATTTCGAAACCAATCTCGAGATATAATGAGGGCTAAGGGTGTAAAAGCGAAAGGATACTGGCTTCGTGAACTTGTCGACTTTGTTTGAAGCTCGAGGTTTTGTCGTCACCTGGACGTTCACTGAGTACGGTAGTGGGAAAAGTCGGTTCACGTCAGCGGCTTTGGACACTCAGTTAGTGGGGAGTCGGCTACTATACTGTAAATTGGGGCAGAGAATCTCGAAGCAACGTCGAAGGCCTTCACCCGCGAGTAGCCGAACCTCTCTGCGTACTTCATCAAAGAGCTCCCACTTCTTATCTTTAAAAACCCCCTCACACCTTCATACACCAAAAATCACAACTTCATGAATAGCTACTGCGGTACAAGGAAGAGTTGCCTTCACAGACACCCATATTCAAGTCCCGTCCGTGATTCAATTAGTCTGAACTTTACGGTAGCCTGTCGAAGCTCTCCATCCTCCAAGCCTACCATAATTGATGAAATGTCTTTCCTTTCAGTCTCAGGTTTTCGTTCACGGTTTGATAACTTACGCAGGAGCATCTTTAAGCTTGCTCGAGAACCTGGAAATCCTACTTCAGAAGACAAAGATATTTAAGATCTGTCGAACGGAAAGAATAATGAAATTTGAGGATCTTCTACTAACTCTCCGCATTCGCAGTCACCTCTGAGCTGATCGCCGACTTAACTCGAACATAAAATAAGCGGCCGAATTAAGAGCGACCTCAATACGACTTTCTGGGGGCTGAGGTAGCTTCGGTCAAAAGCAAAAGCAATGACTGCCTAAAGCTGAGGAAATTATTCATCACGTCTTTTGTCCGATCTTCGCAGCTTCTAGTGCAGCCCCGCATATTCGTTTATAAGTATCGTATGTCGCCTCATTTCCGGCATGTCCTCTTGTTTCGCGCCGATTCTTTCAACGCAGCGAAATGAGACTTCTCAACGCCAAAACTCTCACCCTGGAGTACTTCACCGCTGGGAGAACTATTCCTCATTATGCTATACTGTCACATACCTGGAACGACAATGAACTCACTTTTAAAGATCTCGACCAATCGTCACGCCAAGAAATCATCTCTAAAAGAGGCTACGAAAAGGTCGAGAAGTGCTGTGACATGGCATTAAAGTGGGAATTAGAGTGGGTATGGATGGATACTTGTTGTATCGACCAAGCGAGTAGTGCCGAGCTCTCGGAAGCCATTAACTCCATGTATGAATGGTATCGGCAATCATCAGTTTGTTACGCCTATCTTGAAGATGTTCATTCTATCGAAGAAGACTTTCTATCTGATAGAGCCAATAATCAAACGCATTTTCAACGCCAATCATCTTTTCAAAAAGCTCGTTGGTTCACTCGAGGATGGTGCTTACAAGAATTACTGGCCCCACGAAATATGCACTTTTACAACGCCCACTGGGAGTACATTGGAAGCAAACACAGCTTGAAATCACATATTTCAATGATAACCGGTATCGATGAGTACGGGATGTTCATTTCTGACCTTTCGGTGCTTAGTGTTGCGCATAGAATGTCATGGGCAGCTCTTCGTAAGACGACTCGCGAGGAAGATATCGCCTATTGCCTGCTAGGGATATTTAACATCAACATGCCTTTACTCTATGGAGAAGGAGGAGTGAGAGCCTTTGCTCGACTGCAAGAAGAAATCATGAGACGAACCGAAGATCATTCTATATTTGCATGGAGTGGTAAGGGAACTGACTTTGGAAACGACATGGTGGGCTTCTTGGCTCCTCATCCTTCAGCATTCAGCTATGGAAAAGTCGTTTCACGCGACTTGCCACGCCGAATGGAACCCCTATCGATCACCGGCCGCGGAATCCAAATCCAAGTTCCTCTGATTCGTCAAGGAACCAATGGTGACAACACTGTGGCCGTTATTGGTTGCCACCTATCTGGCTCGTCGAACTGTTTTTATGCAATTCCGATTATACCTGTCAAGGAGTCTTTATACCGGCGCAGGTCGCCAGATCTTCAAATCGTTTCATCCACAGAAGTCGAACAGGCGATGCTGGAGACAATTTTTTTATTGCGGCACTCCAAACCCACCCATCTCGAGGACAACAACACGAGGCAAGTTTGGTTCAGTTTGCTGGAAATGAGGGACTGCATTTACCAAATCAAGGGCGCTGTACCAGCGACAGTATGGAACTCGGGGCGAAATTGCTTCGCCTACCAGCCATCAGACTGGGGAGGGTATCCAAAGATGGCCGTCGCTTTTACCAACGCTAAGGGAAAGGGTTTCATTTTGAGGATCGATTTAGATCTCTTAAATTGCATTTCTACCCTTGATTTAGTCGAACTCGAGGAACCTGATATCAAAGAGAAGGATTTCAATATGGAGAAGCTCCTCTCGTCGATGCTTTTGCCAAACAAGAGACTACTAAATAGTCAGAGTCAACTTGACTTGGGACGACACTTGGTCAAAGCAATCGTACAACGAAGCGTCGTTTTCGACCAGGAATTGTATGAGGTGAAAGTAACTGTTGGGTGTCACTTACGGTAACTCTCTTAGAGCCAATGCAAAAGGCTTCATCCCCTTGAAAATATGCCTTCGCTTACAATCCTTCACTAACGTATTGGCAATAATGAGTGTGAGCTACATAATAAGTTTTCAAATTAAACTAGTAATTCTGTCCGAAGTACGTGAGAAGTTACTCCCTCATCCTAGTCAGGTCCTCATCTCCTTTCCTTGCTCAGACCAGAATTGTGCTCAGCAATAATCCTTTGAGCTTCAAGCACATCATTAAACTCTTTCGTTTTCTTCCACAGCTTAGTGATGTCTTCGACCGACAACTTCCGTCCCTCCGCTCTTGCGAGTATCATCGCAGAGGAGAGGATATTACGAATTTGGCGTCCACTGAATCCGTTATCCATGAAAGAACTTTTGATCCATCTTTGGATGTCGTCCTTCTCCATGTCTCTGGGGTGGATCTGCTTAAGGAAGGTCCTTAGCAATTCCTTTTGGTCCTCTTCCTGCATTGGCAGGAAGCGGATGGAGAAATGAACACGTGATTGAACGGCATAGTCGAATGTGCGAATGCCTATTCAATTTTTCAGCTCATGAATTATAGTGTTTATTTTATCAACTTACGATTTGTTGTGAGCAGCAAAATACCTTCGTAGTATTCCAGCACTTTGAGAAAAACTGAAAAAAGTTAATTGGCCACTTTGATGTAAATACTTTCGCTATCCTGGGTAATATCGTACCTGAGACCAACGCATTACGTTGTAGTTGAGCTTCATCCGATCTTGTTTCAAGGAGAACATCGGCTTCGTCAAATAGAAGAACAGCTTCCCACCTGCTGGCAAGTTGAAAGATATCTTCAAGATTCTTCTCGACGCGAGTAATTTCTGTACCGATATCTGCCAAACTGACCTTGTAAAGCGGCTTTCCGGTGACCTCAGCAACGCTCTCTGTGGTGCAAGTTAATGAATGTAACCGAAATAATATTGAACATGACTAGCCTGCTGTTAGAGTTTTTCCTACGCCGGACGCGCCTGCATGGGAGTAAGCGACATTTCTAACGTCGAACAAATACTTCACTTTACCATGGAGCAGGATCACCAGACCCTGACCTTTCCCTTTCACAAGATCTTCTAATTTGCCGGGTACGCCTGTGCCTGCTGGGAGTTCTTTCGTCGTATGGTATTGCACTAAGGATTGAATGACATCTTTGGCATCCTTCCACTCTCCTGTGTTGGGAAGAACCAATTTTGAGAATGCTTTGTCGTTGGTCCTCTCTTCGGCTGGTATCTCATTAATTTTTTCAACTTCGAACTCAACAAATAATTTTTTGGTCAGCGCATAACCTTGTACCCGTGGGGGGCAGATAAGAAGCTGCTCTTGTTCGAATTCCTTCCATTGACCATTTGGAAGCTGCTTAAAGTTATCGTAATGGGTCTTCAGCCTCTTTCGAAGGTCCTCATTTTTCTGACATTTGGAGCAATCGCACTAGAGTGCATTCAGCATGCTACAATTCAATGAGGAAGGGATTGGCTCTCCTAACCTCTTTCCATCGTTCTGGCCTTTCTTCTTGAGTCCTAGGACCCCATTCTGGTCCATACAGCCTGTACGCCCCCGGATCTACCATCACACGGCCTTTATACTGAATATGACTCAGAGTCTGTGCGATTGTCAAATGGGTGAAGGAAACTTACGGTGAACACTTTGGATCTTTGACGTTCAAGTTCTGCTTGTGACATCTACGTAAAGTTAGTCACTAGCACACAACGCAAATGGAAAACCACTAACGTCGTCCCGTAGCCTTCCTTCTCTATGTCTCTCCACTGCTCCCGCTATTATAGCTCCCATTACAACTTGACCTGCATACTGTTCTCCAAAAATATCTTCAGGTCTTTTGCTTGTGAAGTAAACAGTTCCATCATAGTCAAACATTTGGAACCCATTTCGAGTCCGCTGGATGCAGGCGTCCCGGAACTTTTCACCTCGCTTGACCAAGTCGCTTATGATCTTGGTTTTGTTCTCATGATAATCGAGAGGGTAACATCGGAGGCTATCGATACGCTTAGTTTTAGGGAAAAACTTGATCAGGAAATGGTACGGCATTCTCGTGAATTGGGTTCCGTCGAAGTCTAGATTCTTCAATTAGTGCTTTGGAGTAGAACAAAAACATCCGTCTCACCGTATGTCCAACAAAGAAGTTCGAACAATGGCCTCCCCTCTGTCTCTTCACGATGAATCCGGTAGCGTCCCTCGTGAACGAGAAATACTTGCGGAACATTGCAAGGCGTGGCAAACACTAACTGGCCTGGGTAGAATAATTTGTCGAGATCCCCGTAGGAAACCATCCTATCTGCTTCATGGCCCCTTTGTTGAAAGTAATATCGAAGAATCTTTGATTTTTCAATATCATCGAGAAGTTGATTCAAATGAGCGTGGCAGGACCCATTTGGCAGAGCTTCGAGAGCAGCTTTGCGCAGTCGGTCCCAGTTGTGGATGACCTCGGGGAAAGGAGAGGAGAATCTTATTCTTGGTTCATAGTGTCCAGGCCAGTCTTTGAGTTCTTGAGCAATCATTTGCTTGAGAGTCGGGCAATTGATAGTTATATCTGCTAGTTCATCGCCATTTCTCAGGATGACTTGTTTCCATGTGAATGGATTTTCTACGGTGAGAGGTGGTTCTTTGGCTAGAACATCATTCTCATCTGTAGGCTTTTCTTCAAAGTTTCGTCGAGATTGGTTAAACTGCTTTGTAACGAAACGCGGTGGACCATTTTCGCAGGCCTGTAGAGCGGGAGAGAAGTCATAATCTTCTTCTGGAAGGAAAGGTGTAGATGCTCCAGAGTTTGTAGAGTCTGGCGTCGACGATCCTGTGGTTCGTTGGCGACGATTCGGTTGACTCTGAAGTTCAGAAATTTTCCGCTCTAACTCAATGAGACGGAGCTCTGCCTCTAATATGCGATGATTCAAATACTAGTGATCAAAAATGAACACGGGTTTCTGCGGATTTCACTACAGCTTACCTCTGACTTCTCAGATCCAATGTCGTCCAGGGAAACATTTTTGTTTTCCTGCGAGACATAATCCATGTTCTCTCCACTCTTTGCTGTACCGGACGAACCCACTCGTCCATGTTGCTCAATGGTAATGGACGAAGAGACTGGCGTGTTTTCGGAGGTTGCCATCTTCTCGGTTGAAATACTTACAGTCAAATTTTAGAAAGGCCAGGTAAAGAACAGAAGTTAGAGCGCTATAGATTTTAATAAGAAGCCGTGATGGCTTTACTTATTCCATACCATTTCTTTCCTTTTTTAAGATCAGGATATATCATGAGAAGGGAAATAGCTGCTTGCTTCCGGCTGTCGATTAGCGGCCCCCCAAAATCGTGCAACGAAACCTTGGAAGCGGTTATCATACTAATAAGAAGCTGTGATGGCTTTGCTTATTCCATACCAATTCTTTCCTTTTTTAAGATCAGGATATATCATGAGAAGGGAAATAGCTGCTTGCTTCCGGCTGTCGATTAGCGGCCCCCCAAAATCGTGCAACGAAACCTTGGAAGCGGTTATCATACTAATAAGAA
>Ga0335072_10000774_pt1 | contig 57219 bp, 55 predicted proteins | sample Lox_Sample_21_FD_206725 | JGI IMG/M metagenome (GOLD analysis project Ga0335072, IMG submission 206725) | Soil microbial communities from Loxahatchee National Wildlife Refuge, Florida, United States - Lox_Sample_2.1 | ecosystem: Environmental > Terrestrial > Soil > Wetlands | place: USA...
CCCTGTCCACGCCACCACCCACGTCCCCGTTCGGCGCTTTTGAGACGCCCCATCGCCCGCCTTCAACATCACCTCCATCGGGGCATACTTGTTGTACAAATGCGATCAACCGCTTCGTACTCACGGCATCCAACGCGCTCTCCACGACAACTGGCAGCAGGTAAGTCCTTCTGACCGGATACGTCAGCCAGGCCGTCATTTGCTCGTGCAACTTGCCCCTCGCATTCAGCTCGCCGGTGACTTAGCACTTGGTACGGGGCCCTGCGGCTGGTACGTTGGGTTGGTGTTGCGGTGGTCTTTGGCGCTGACGCAGTTGCAAAATCTGTCATATTTGGCTTTCAGAGAATCCTACCTACGCCTCCCTCTCGTACAATTGGGGGGATCAGAGCGAGCTCCGCACGATCCGGCTCAATGAAGCTCTTGTGGACGTTACAGTGAGCCTCGAAGAGGCTATCCGGTACATGAGGCCTCAACGGGAGCTACTTGGCCTTTGGGTTGATGCTCTCTGCATCGATCAAAAAGAACAAGGAGGAACGTGGAGCGCAAGTCCTCCGCATGTTTCCAGTCTACCAGATGGCACAGATTGTCGCTATTTGGCTGGGACCCGGGGCGAAGGGTTCTAATAAGATCGTGAAGGTTCTGTCCTTGGTCCAAGGTATTGAGCCTGAAATAGACTACAGAGAACGCTTCCTGGGACCGAGACTCGACGATGACGAAGAACCGCCTACACCGGAAGAATAGCGATCTTCCCTTAGAAGGCCATATTGGCAGCGCGTTTGGATCATCCAAGAGATTGCTGCTGCCAAAAAATATATGCGTTGTATGTGGTGAGCGGACGGTTGAGCTCAGGGATATCGATCTCGTTCTGAGGATACTGATCCAATCCGAGCTGTCTGGACCTGGAGGATTCGGTTGCACTAATCCAACACGTGTTTGATCTGTGCGACCATCGCCGAAATCAGATTCCAATCAGACTCCTTGATGCTCTCGAACGCACGAGGCAATCTACCTCATCCGAAGTCCTCGATAAGGTGTATGGTTTACTTGGGCTGGCTTTTGACGGCACCGCTTTCGTCCCAGGGCCAAATTACGGCATATCGAAAAGACAGTTGTGTCAAGCTATGACTAAGAATGCCATCCCTCTCGACAGGCACTTTAGATTACGTCCTTTTGGGAAAGAGGCCCACAATCGCCTCAGGTGTACCTTCTTGGTGTACAGACTATGCCGCAATGCAGTCTGAACCATTCGACTCATTAATAGTGAAGTGCCTCTGGGGTCAAGATTCTAGAAGTCGATTAGGTGAGGAAAGAAGCGATGGAATACTGCAGGAGACTCGCGTGTCTCAGCCTTGAAGGTGTCGACGGATCAGACACAAGGTCTTCTACACGTCAAAGGCTTGCAAATTGGCAGAACATTTGGACTCCGGGATGTGGCAGTATAGGGATGCTGCCGATGCCATATCCGCTAGAAATCTCATTCAGATGTTACTCATCTATGACACGCCCGGCCGGTCTCACACCGAGGCTGTCGTCATGCTAAATCTGATTTTCAACTCGCGCGAGGCTAGACACGTGCAAGTACTTGAGTCTTCTAGATTTCCAACGATCAAACCATGGTTTGAGAAAATCGAGAACCTCGTTTTTAGTGGAATAAGAGTGAATCACGGACTCTTCAATTACGGAGAGGCGTACATTGCTGCAGAAAAGGGCATTGCTGTACATGATGGTGAAGGTGATCCCTCTGGATTTATGGGAAATTAGCGGACTCCGACATCACCATCAGATATCGAGCATATAGATTCTCCCGCAGATCTGGTTCCCGCGCTTCATACAACAATGAGGGAAGGACTTGACCTGATGGAGATGGACGAGCCTCATATTTGCTGGGCACATCCTGACGCGGAATTTGGGGACCAAGTCTTTCTTTTCCAGGGTTGCACTATGCCAGCTACTCTCCGTCCAGTAGCTGGCCAGCGAAACCGCTTTTATTCTTATGGGCCGGACGTATGTTGCTAATGCCATGAACAATAAATACGCAGACAAGCTAGCTAATTCTGTGCGACGGATTGAGATCTGTTGAGACTTACAGTCGTGTTGGGAGTCATACATGTGACATGTGCAACAAGGCCAGAGTTGTGAAGCGGACGCCGTGTGACAGTCAGAGGATTGTGATTCATTACGGCACAATAGCCTTCGGTAATCAAGTTATGAGAGATGGCGTCATCACCCTGCAGCAACGGCTCATATACCGCAATGACTTGACTGCAGCCGTAGATGCGTTTTGGGTATACTGGACCTGGAAGCCTTGGAAGATTCATGGTAGGAAGGGACGACTGAAGTACCTATGCCCCCCCATCCTCGTGGTCGCAAACGTGGGAAGCATGTCGGCTGGCGGACAAGCTGTCTCATAATTCCTGCCTTGCTCATCTTTGCAGCTTTTGCTATTGCGGGTATTTTTGTCTCACACATTGCGGCGACTGCTTACAACGCCAACACTGATTGTTCAAAACCAATTCGACCAAGGCCATTGCGGCATAACACTGTCCGATAATGCTCTCGAAGCTGTCCCTGATTTCGACGTTAAAGGCGCAAATGAAACACGTGCTGTCGTTGCTTGTGCTCGCTCCTGTTACTCACCGGCTTCGAGGATTGTAGATTCAGTTGGCTGCTCTCTCTTTACAAAGACCAAGCCGGAGTACGCCGCTGATGGGGTCGGATGTCCCTTTGGTGACCCGAACGAGCCATTCGAAAAATCCCATGTGCGCGTTCAATAGCAACAAAGGAGCTTATCGTCTTCGAACGGTCCTACTGGATTGCCACGACGCCTTTGGCATCAATACTCGCCCTTACAATCGAGTCGAACTGATCAAGGAGCTAGCATGTTCACCGCTTGTTATCACTGGCTTCAACAGTACGGGCCCTGTGCATGGAATTGAAGCGAAGCTGGACGTCACAGTGACAAATTACAATTACGAGACGGCTCCGAATGTAGCAAACTATACGCGGCAATACAACTCTGGCTCAGCGTATGACAATGTTCCCTTCGAGATCTTGTAAGTCTCCAATAACTTTACGTGGAGAGTGTCCATGACGTCGCTAACTGTCACGTGAAACAGATACCATACTTGGTCGGGGGACCATACCAGAGCCATCTACGCCCCACATAGGTAAGGGGGTGGCGCTGGTTGCCCAGGCACCATCTTTCGTGTACATATATGCCCGAATCTTTCAGATAGCAGAAATGACACTCTAGTTTCTACGCAACACTAACGACAACAGCACATTACTCCACAATGCCACTGGCTCGGCACAATGGACACCAGTTTCCGACCTCACCCAGACAGGTGCCGATGTCACGATAGTGTTCATCGCACCCAATTCAATCAAATTCAGAAAAGCAGGTGAAGGATCCAATCTTTCAAACAACTTATCCAGAAGCAGAGCTATCCAACACTGGGGAGCGCTTCACGGCCTACACTCCAGACTACCAGGTCAGCTTGATGGGTTGTACAGAACAATACTCCATCTGCAACCCTAATCTTAAGTCTAACAGCTGTACACTACGAAGCGGTCAATGTGCCTTGCCCACCCTCATCCAATCGCACAATTTCAACTCAGCTCAGCTAGTTACTGCATATAGAATGATTTACATGACCGCCAACGGCACAACTTATAGTAGTGTCAACGGCTTCGGCCCCGACGCGCTTCAGGTCTGGAACAAAGTCTACAATTTCATCGCACTGGCGCGCCAGAATATCAATGGCAAATCGAAGTCGAGGGATGGCTGGAAACGACACTGACCAAATGGCAGGCGTATATGGTCAAGTACGCGAGTAACACTGCCGATTTAGGCTAGCATGGACACGTAGACTTTCTAGCCTCGAACAGCACCCTAGAAACAGAGTGGCAGAACCAATGCAAAAACCAGAAGATCAGCAACGTGGGCGCTTACTAGAATGTAACTGCCTTTGGTCTTGCTTTCCACATAGGCCGCCGGTGAGTTGCTCATCATATTTTCGTGGTCTCTGACGTGGTGCGTTAAGAATCAGCGCAAGTGGGGGAAACGCACAGATAAAGCAGGTCCTACCGCTCACCGTATTGCATGGAACATAGATGGCAAGTTCCAACAGCAACGCGTAGCTCTACGTACAGTAGGATATCAGGGGCTTGTAGGTGGTGAGGATGACGTGCCTCTCCTCGAGGAAGAAGAACCTCTGCCTTTACCCTTTAGCGTGCATGAAGAAAAGGTGGAAGGAAGAAAAGAGGGAGACACGATGTACATCAAGATGGCAGCCATAAATGGCGCTGTTGGACATGGTGCAGAGGACACTGATCTACCACAAATTGCTCCAAATGGCACCGCTGGAGCTGCCAGACCGGCGGTGGCCACATACCCTCCACCAGCGCCACCAGCGCCGGCCGAAATGGAGGAGAATTCTCAAGACTCGAGCGTCACTAGTCAAAGTAAACACTCTCAGATCGGCCTACAAGGGTCACGGCCGCCTCCACGCCGCCGTTCGAATGCCGACCTGAGCATTCGAGAAAGCCTTCCATCTTCGCCGCCGTCTCGAAGCTCACCCAACTCCACGACAACACCGAACGAGGCCACCAACAACAATCCGCACGGCTCTCTGGATCCAGCTCATGATGATGAGTCAGCTTTTGTTCAATACCCAACGGGAAAATATGGATCCATCGAGGCACGTTACGTTGCTAATGCAGACGCTCCTACCCCCATTCACCCCCAATTTCTCCACCTTTAACTGACATCAAACCTGATCAGTGTCAGGACTCATCCCACCATCCTCATACCTAGCAGCAACAAGACCAGGGTCATGCGTCCGGTATGCGTGGGAGGGCAAGTAACAACGTTACTGAAAATCTGTACGGGAAGCGCTGGGATGTGTTTCATCTTGGCGGCTTCCTGGTTATTCTAGGACTTTGGTTGATGCGGTACCCACTGCTCTTTATTGGCCAACGAGGAGCTCCACAGATAAGCTACACACCGTCCTATCGGTGGTCACAGCGGGAATTCCTGATCTCATACCTTCGCAACCACTTCAATTTCACCGAGAAGATGTTGGAAATCAAAGGGACGCCGACAAAGCTTTAAGGGGCATGTGCGCAACTGAGGTGTGTCTGCATCTCTCAAGGAATTTAGGTTCTGGATGTTACACCCTAGGTAGTGTAGAAAGCTTTGGTTGGTCTATTTGACTTGGCGTTGGGGGTTGCTAAGTTGCTTATCTACCTAGATAGGAAAGATTGAAACAATCCCACGTTCGAGGCCATTCCTCTTTAGGCTTAGAACCTAACGCTGGGAGCCCTTTTGATCCTATTTGAACCTATTCTAAACGCGCAATGTGGGAGTTTTCCATATTTGGCTTTGCAAAGCTCCGGTAGCACGCGGGGCGAGGGATGATTTCCGTGAGAAAAGTGGACGACAAGCGACATTGCGACAAATGTCTCTTAACGATGCTGAAACCGAGAGACCCAAAACTTAAAGCACCCGTTACGCTACCCCCATGCTTCAAAAGGTGGTCCTCGGGTGGCCTCGGGGCGATGAGGCAAGGATAGCTGATACACAGAGGGTCTCCTGAACGGAGAGAACGTTCGGGATGTATCGGAGGGCACAAACTCGGAGATGTGTCGGTTTTGCTGTAGAGGGGGGTTATCGGCCAGGGACACAATTCGGGTACGGCGGCTTAGGTACGGCGGCCTCTAAGATGCACGCCTGTGAGATACGCGCCTGTGAGAGATGCATGCCTGTAAGGGATGCATGCCTGTGAGAGGAAGGCGTTAAAGGCGGCGAGCTTTTGGAATCACAGTGCGGTGCGATTGGCCGGCGAGGTTAGGTGCACGTATAGAACTTAACACTACGATACGTATATACGACTGGCGACGGCGAGGTCATTACGACGGTGAGGAAGTGTGGATAGATGCCTGTACATACGCGTATACAACTACGTCAGCGGAACCCCTACGCAGTAACCGAGTTTGTGCCCCCAGACACATCCGGAGAAAAGGTTGTACTGGTGTATATCGGCCAAGACGCAATAGCGGCTGAGAAGTACAGGCTGAACGTCTAAAACATTCAATGTGGAAGATAGGAAATAATGAGGTGAAGTTCAAGGCTGAGAAGGCGACCCGGGTTTTTGACTGGTAGGGGTAAGAACAGATGCAGCTGGGGCGCTTTCGTTTAGCACAGGCGGCCGACTTGGCCGACAGGTAGGCCCGAGAGTCTCGAAATGGAAGGCGGGGATATTTATGATGTATTTCCTGCAAAACCAGACCACAAGTAGAGCTATTGATATCCGGATCAAAGCTGCAGACAATGCCTCCTCTTAAAAAATGCCCTGTCGTGTTCTCGTGAAGAAAGCCTCCATAACCATATGCATAACCACCGCTGAGCCAGTCGGCCTAGTACCTCGACCCACCCCACGAACTGCTACCGTGACTCGAGTGATGTGAGTGATGGTGCTTCTTCTTGCTATCCTTCAGAAAGTCCTCGGCCAGGCTGCCTAGTATGCCGCCGCCAACCGTGCCCAAGAACCCATGCCCTGCCTTTTTGCCGAGCACGTGTCCTGCGACGCCACCGCCGATGGAGCCCAATAGGCCTCGTTCGCCTTCAGCCATTGGCGGCGCATTGGGGTCGTAGTTGGGCGCATTCGGGTCGCTGGATTGTGGTGGGAATTGATGTTCTTGCTGAGGTGCGTTGGGGTTGTAGGGAGGTTGTTGTTGGCCGGATGCCATGCTTTGTTGATATGCTTGGTTCTGAGCGAAGGCGTCGTAACCTGGTTGAGCTCCTGGCGTGCTACTGTCAACGCTGTTAGTGTATTCATCAAGCTAGACTGGGAAACACCCAAAGTCTTACTAGTATCCTGCATTTCCCTGCGGGTTGCTTGCATCGTATGCGCCGTACTGTTGGCCTTGAATACCCATCTGGAAGCCACCGTGTTGAGGGGGACCGAAGCTGTTCGTTCTGGCCGGTGGGGCAAATCCTTGGTCCTGGTAGCCGCCATCCTGTGATGGATAGTACGGCTGCTGGGGGTAGCCTTGATGTTGAGGCGGTGGCTGTTGGCCGTAGCCCTGAGCGGGATATGGGTTATAGCCCTGAGGTTGGTTGTATTGGTGGCCGCCGTAGGAATCGTAGGGTCCCGACATTGTGATGATGATGATGATGATGATGATGATGATGATGATGATGATGAGTGAAGACTTACGTTGAGGGGTAGGAGGTGATGAGTAGATGTGTTGGAATGTCAAGTTGAGAAATGGCGCAAGATTGTTCGAGTCTTTTTAAGAGGGTCATCGGCAGCTGATACCCCGCCAAGCACCCAGGTATCACGCCCCACGTCGGCCGAGCCGCGATCGCACAGCCTCAGCCGAACAGGTTTCCGCATTTTCGCTTTCCCATCGACAGGGCCCGTGGCGGGCTCGACGATCAGAAGACGCTGCGTCACAGCCTCTCAGCGTAAAACGAGTGGCGCAGCAGTCGTTTGCCATCAGTCATGCGAATTTCCAAGGCAAAAGCAGGACGATTTTGCAAGGCACACCTTGCTTCAGAATGCATTTCAATTTGGTCTAACCATTTCTATCATTTGGAGCTTTCTACCTCGACTCCCAAGCTTACTCTACCATGCCATCTTTGCTATGAGACCTCTGGGCCATGTCCTTACCGCTAACTTCCGAACTTCATCCAAGAGCAATAGGCCCATTCCGAATGCCATGGGTAGGAAATAGTGAGCCGCGGGTACAGAGGTAGTGCTTAGCACTGACTGCAATTTTGGAATGTAGAGAAAGATGACAGCAACCACGAGCGCAAAGAGGATTGCTGGGAAAAGGTAGAGGTTCCTAGTCGAGCGACGAAAGAGCGGCGGATGCTGGAGTATTGAAAGCCGGCGAGTACGAGTAGCCATGAGGTTAAACCATTGCCTAGAAAGATCAAGTTAGAGGGATGTCGATAGGCGTACGGCCAGGGCAAAGGAACGCATACATCACCACCAAGTTGATGAAATATATGGATGAAGCCTCGTTCAAGACTGCCATATATTTGTCTTGGGTGATATTCGACGGAACGTTGCCGAAGCCAAACCATAGTGCCGAGAAAGGAACGCCCTTGCGTTGTGCATACCTATGTAGCCGTTAGCTTTCTGATTCGCTTGACCACTTTGGCTCTCTCCGGATACAGTGCAAACATACCAGTAACTCACGGTGAAAGAGCACACGGTTTCGACGACGCCAAGGAAGCCGTATGCTTGAAACATCAACTTCCAGTCCACAAGACGGTCTTTCCTCGCGTTTCGAGGTCTACGGAGTAAGACATCCGCCTCCGGCTTCTCGTACGCGATAGCCGTGGCCGCGGCACAGTCAGTGCAGCAACAAATGATGATCATTAAGAATGATGAAAGGATTTGTGGAAGTCCGAACATCACGTTTGTCATCACAGGCCAGAATTCGGAGAAGGAGCCTGCCGGTAGTAGATAGCAGATTGTTTTCTTGAGGTTGTCTAGTGGAGGTTAGACGACACGACCCACATTGAAGATCTTTTGGGTTCTTGCTTACCATATGCGACTCGACCATACTTGACCGCTTCGACTATGGCGGCGAATGAGTCGAGGAGAACCATATCTGCAGCTTCTATAGCAATGGCGGATCCCGAGCCCATAGCGATACCAATATCGGCAGCCTTTAGCGAAGGCGCATCGTTGACGCCGTCGCCCGTCACTGTCAGTCGTCAGTTGTACGTACTTCGCGAGTAGAGATGCTTGGTACTTACTACCTACTGTCTCGTTTCTGGCTTTGAATTCCTTGACTATGCGAAGCTTTTGTTCTGGAGTGGTTCGGGCAAAGACAATCTCGTCGTATCGACATAGCCTGTTCCATTGATCATCGTCCAGGCTGACCAACTCAGGGCCACTAAGGACGATTGAACGCGGAGCTCTCGTCTCGTTATATGCTGTCTTACAGAATTTCTCGTCTGTCGAAAGAGCAGAAACGTCATCAATTAAGGGTTTCGGATTGGTGATGATTCCGCAAGTCGAGGCGATAGCCTGTGCAGTGAGTTTGAAGTCACCGGTCACCATATGTATCTTGATACCGGCACCTCGAAGCGTACTGATGACGTCTGGAATTTCTTCTCGTGGAGGATCGACGATTCCGACCAACCCGACTAGCTCCAGGTCTTGGGTCGCTTCGTCTAGAACCGCCTGCTCGTACGCTCGAGTAGCAGTATTGAGGGTAGAAAACCGCTCGGGCAAGATCTTGCACGCAATTAGGATGACTCGCTTTCCCTGGCTTGACCAGTCGTCTTTGACGGCCTCGATGGCCTTCCGGTCGCTCTCGTAAAGATCGATTGGGTGGCCCTCTTGAGACAGATAAGTAGCACACCTCGGAAGAAGGATGTCTGGGGCTCCTTTGATCATCAATGTCGGTTGCTCAGAAGCTGGGGTCTTCGCATCTGCTGCCCAAACCGGACTTGCGACGTTGATTATGAATTTGTTTTTGCCGTTGAAAGCAAGCCGAAAGTCTGTTCTCCATCGCTGTTTCATGCCTGCAATCGGTGAAACACTTTCCGCAAATCTCAATACTGCTTGGTCGGTGGCATTGCCATTGATCTTCCGCTCTGGCAAAGGCAAGTGGGTGGTCGTAGGATCAAAGTCAGCTTCGTTGCACAGACCAGCGAGCAGGGCCAGCTTCCCCACGGCAGAGTCCTCAGGTACAGTCTTGTCGGAGGACTGGCTTTGCGAATTGAGTTGAACGGCTTCGCCGACGGACATTGACTCTTTCCCAACAAGACAATCAGTTACACGCATTACGTTCTGCAAACATGGTCAGCACGCCTTAACACTAGACTCGAGGTGCTTGCCTTTGTCAGAGTCCCAGTTTTGTCTGAGCAGATTACCGTCACTGCTCCGAGAGTTTCCACTGTTTTCAAAGATTTGCACAGCACATTATTCCTTTTCATGATCTTTGCCGTAATGGTGAGGCTGCAGGGCAGTTAGTCTCTGTCCGTGAACCGAAGAAGAGCAGATTTACCTAGCAGTGACTGCGATAGGGAGACCTTCAGGAATAAACGCAACTGCGACACTAACGCATTCCACGATCAGGGCGGGAACAGTGATCCAACTCGGATGAGCCTTTCGTAGCCAAGCTACCCTTTACCACATGTTCAGCACACGGAGCGATTAGACAGGCCATATGTGATGTTAAACCTACCAGATGATGATGACAGCCACAATCATGACCAGCATAATGCCAACAATCAAGGCGACGAAATACAGCATCTCTTTCTGGAGCGTTGTCAGACCGCTCTTCGGCGCACTGGTCAGTTTCGCAATCTACAAACTTCATTAGCAGAGAAGTAAGACAGCCTTACGGAGCCACTGCATACGCGGCCAAAGACTGTACGATCCCCAGTGGCGACCGCGATGCCTACGGCGCTGCCCGAAGCGACGTAAGTTCCAGCCATCCCAATGCATGCTGTCTCGAGGTAGTTGCTGTCTGTTGAATCAACTGTGCCGTGCAAAGGCAAAGACTCGCCTGGGTATTACAGTCAGACGGTAACCCATCCTCTATGAGGGGAAGCTTCTGGCATACCTGTGAGGATGGATCGATCAAACTTTGCATCGGTCGAAACGTCCACAAAGCGCACATCGGCGGGTACCTTGGCACCCATCTTTAAGAAGAGAACGTCTCCAGGAACAATCTGAGTTCTAACAACATTTTGGGATGTTCCGTCTCGGAGAACAGCGCATTGGTCTGGTAGCATGGTGGTGATTGAAGCCATAACACGAGAACTAGACCAATCTGCCTCTAGGTGAGCAATGGTGGCTGGGTCCGAATAGAAAAGGAATACGAACCTTGTGCGAAAGCGAAGAGAGCTTGGGCGAAGAAGACAATGGCTAAAACGATTCCAAGAGCAAGGTTCGCTATTGCAGGATTTGGCTCTCCAAGCGGTTTCCAGGCTACGAAGACCAGAATGGACGCCACGAAAAGGATTGGTCCAAAGCCTCCGAAAAGGTAGCCTATAGTCTTGCGGAACCATCGAGAGGGCGGTGCAGAAGGAGTATTTGGTCCATATTCCTTCAATTTTCGTGCGACCTGATCGTTCGACAAGCCTTGTTGAGGAGACGTCGACAGGCGTTCATAGATCTCACAAGGTGGAATGATATGCCGATCGAGGTCCCCGAACTCTGACAATGTCGTCCGGTTTAGCCACCATACCTTGGTGAGGAGCAACATCTCTTACCAATGTCGGTTTTCTTATGCTTCTCGATGCTTTGAGATTCTCTGGCTTTACTTTTCCTCGATGTTGAAAGAGCTCAAGAAATCTCAGCCAAAGCCACCCGTACATTCATTTCTTGCGCTTACATGGTCCGATACTGAATGGGCAAAATGTTGGCTGGATCGATTGAACGGCTTCTGGACAGTGAGCTAATAGACAAGATATCTGACGAGTTCCTGCGTGTGGGCAATAAAGAGCCCCGGTTCGTCCTGCCAGGGCGCGGACCAGATTCGACATCTTTTGCATACTGGATGCGCGAGACTTTAGATAGCTCTCTTGCTTCTACCGGTACGGAAGCTTGCGAATCCATAACTTCGTCCATTGCAGGGCTTTGGGATTATTTGGTGACCAGTCTTTGACAAGCTGTACGAACGATGAAGTTCAAGCCGTAGAAGCAATTGCGGTATGCGAAGGATAAGGAATAGGGGGCGCGTAGCAGGATTCTTTTACGTGTTGTCGAGGCATTTTACAAGGGCAGCGAGCAGGTCGTCGCCCCAAGGAATTATGACATAATGCCATTAGACGACAGAACGGAGTGGGGAAGGTCACTTCACGATCGCCATGTAGCAGTCGCAATTTCTCACCTCACCTGCCCCGACATATGGCGGCTCGAGCAGAATAGGTGGGCCATGCGCGATTTTCGTTTTTGAGGCACATGCGTCGGGGATGGCCGAGTAGGAGTAAATACCTCACATAGCGCGGAGGCAGCTGGATCAACCTACGTAACGTGATTTGGGCCAGAGATGGGGACGTAGATGGAGCACCGTGCATCCTATCCACCAGAAAGACGCTGCATTCAAGCTCTAGTAGAATGTGGGACATGTTGTCCTGAGCGCACCCAGTAATACAGTTACAAGTCCGGAATTTAAAACAGCTATGGACAAAAATCCCTCAGGCCAGGCCTTTCCTCTTCCATCCACTCCACAAAACATCCATGAGCCGAAGAAGCTATCGAGGACGAGTAACCTCTGTCACCGTAGGGACTTCGTTACTTGCAGTAGCCTTTTGATGACTGTGCGATTTCAAGGTCGTCGACCTTGTATCTTGTACATATGTGGCTAAATAGATACAACTATGAGACACAGCTCACGAAGCTCACCATGCCCCGAGAACGCCTTAACCAAGGTAAATGCAACCTTACCGTAGAGTCCTGCAGTCCTTTCTCGGGCTCATATCACACATGCTAATATCGTAATGTACAATGTCTTTCGCCTGTCACCGTCGTCAAAAGCCACACGATGAAGTAACGATAAACGCCACGAACAAGGCCCCCAACCGGTTGACTAAGATTCGCGTATCGAAAAGTGCGATCGTTGATACAATAGCACTCATCTTGACAGTAATGTCGAGTTTTTCCGAGACAGCCAGCCTGTCAACATTGAATCAAGTGTTGCCTGCATCTCCGCTAAACGGCCCTTTTCCGTCACAAAGAGATTCCCCATCATGGGGTGATCGGGCCCCGCTGGCACAATGTTTGATTTGTCATGTACAATAATGAGCAGATCGCGGATGTCCTGGCTATTATCCATGTAGTTTCGCAGAGAGGCATCTGACCAAGTAGGAGTAGATCGAGTGGTGGACGGTGTGTAAGCGTCAGCACGAAGAGAAGTTGTTGTATCGTTTGTGGATCGGTCAACGTCATTTCCAGTATCAACATCAATTAAGGACGGCGAGGATGATTGTGATGGAGATGGAGGTGATATTGGCGCGGGTTCTGACGTCGAAGAGAGGTCAACCAGAGGCGGAGGTGGCTGTGACGGAGGAGGTGGAGGAGCCTCCTTCGGCTCCTCTATAGGTGATTCTTGAGCTAGTGACTCTTGCCGTGGATCTGGCTGTCGATCCTGAGGATGCCCTGAATCCGATGGCGAGATGCTCTGGTCCAGCTTCGTTGCAGTAGTGGGTGTCGCCTCGTCTTCAGAGTCTGTAGCGTCAATTTCAAAGCGGTGTTTGGCCTTCTTCGCATAAACAGCTTTGACAGCTGGTTCACCTTCCAACGATGCATTCGAAGGCGAAGGTCTAAGCGCTGTTGTGATAGGCGAGAAGAAGGACTTCTTCTCCGCAGGCGAATTCCACTCGGCTTGGGCATTCCCTTGAGTTGTGGGTTGATCGCCATAGCTTCCCTGTCTGTTTGACGGATCGGAGATGCTAGCTTGCACTGTGTTGGGATAGCTTTGGGCTTCTGGTGCCGTTGAACTCTTCGGGTCTGCGTTCGTAGTCGACAGAGTTTCTCTCTGCTGGAAGCCGTCCTGAACAGGGGAGATCTTTGCCGCAGCCTTCGTAGGAGGTTGCTTATGTAACTTACTTGACTGTCGTTGAGGTAAAGTGGCAAGCCTGCCCGACAGCGATTCTTGAGACTCTCTCGACTGTGGTGACACTCTGGCGGAGTCTTCCGAGATCTTTTCCGCATCATCGACCTCGCTTTCGCCGGGCTTCGCCTTCTTATCTTTACGTTTGAACAACCCGCTCAGCATCCCCTTCTTTTCTTTCTTCTTCTTGTCGTCTTTGGGCTTTTCGTTGTCTGCACCGACGATCCTGTCAAACGTCTCGAGGCTTGCCTTCTCTCGCCCCTCTGGTTGCTCTGATGGAGCGTTAGCATCCGAGTCTCCTCTGAGTAACCTTGGGGTAAGGCTGATTTTCTTCGTCTCGACGCTATCGTCCTTATAGAACGAATCCGTGTTTCGGGCGATGCGATTTCTTGGGCGTAAGTTTAAGTCATCCTGGGCCTCATTTGTGGTAGTTGCTTCTGATGGCAGTGGCTTCTCAGGGCTAGCTGCCTTTTCACTGTCCATGCTTTCGTTGCTTTGGGTTCTGTGAATGCCATTGGTCACTGGCCCACTTTGTTGTGTATCGACCTTCAGTGGAGCGACAGCCGCAGTTTCTGTGCCATTTCCTTGCTTAGCATCCTGCTCCTGCTCCTGCCCCTGGAGACTACTGTCACCTTGTTCGAGCTGCCTCTCCTGACCCTCGTCTTCCTCGTCAGAATAATCAAAGTCAGATGGCTCGAAATACTGCGGCGCGGCGAACTGAACAGTCTTTGCGTTGCGTCGTCTCATGGCCTTCTTGAGCGGATTCTTGGACTTTTCTGGGTTATCTCCAAGCATAGTTGCTGAAAGCTAAATGCATCTGTCAGCGTGATCTTGTCAATGGATCTAATTTCCTACATCAATATTCCTATGCTTATTCAGGCGAGCTAATCTCTCCGTGGGCGTCTCGATATGTTCGGCAGGTAGGTAGCCTGGAAATAGGATTAGGACTCTGAACATGAGGGTATTTGGATCGAATCGTGTCTAACCTATACTTCCATCCTTCACGACACGCACAAGCCACCAATAACTGTTGCTATCGTCCAATAAGACCATTGTATCGCCTTTGGTTGCATTGGCCTGCCCTTCGACAGTTGCAACGAATGTATGCAGAGCATACACGAATTCGAAGTCGATGTCCTCTATTTCTCGTAAGCACTCGCCTCCCCATCCAGAGTCAATGAAACGGGTATTGCTAGTAAAAGGAAAGCTTCCGGTGTCATCATCAGAACTTGATTCAATGTTCGGCGAAAGGCTGTCGTCTTCATCCTCCCAGTCGGAGTCGTCTGCGTGGTCGTCGTAGGGCATCGTTTCTTCGGCATAGTCGAAGCGGTTATCGAGGACAGGATCATCTACTGGTAGCAGGTAACGGCCAATATCTCGAAAGTCGAGGTCGAAGTGATAGTCATCGAATCCAGTATACCCACCTTGATGACTTTCCGGGTGACCGTCCTGCTCTTGAATGATTGACAAGGGGAAATATTCAGGGGTAGAAGCAAAAGGGGAAGAACATTGTTTGCCTCGAGTCGGCGTCGAAAAAGCAGAATAGGTAGCTCCTGAATGCATGGAGTCCCTGCGCGGGGGCCACATAACGGGAAGGGCATATTTACCATCGTCAATGGAGGGCGAGCTTGAAATTTTGTCCATCATGTCATCCTCGCTATCGTCGTCGCCTTGATCCCCCATGTCGCCATCTTCATGGCCTCTATCATGATCTAGCTCTCCAACAAGGTTTTCATGCGGTGTAGAGTGGTCATGGTGTTCGCTGTCTTCGTGATCATCGTAGAAGTCCGGCTCATCTGGGTACCTTGCACGCACGCGCTCATCAGACTGTCTGGGGCTGACCGTCGGACTGAGCTTTTGTTCGCGCTGCGCCTCATGCTCGGCTTTTCGAAGGGTCTGACTCTGATGAGGAGCGGCGGGGCCCGTGCCATAAGGCGCAGGATGTGTAGGCTGTCGCGTGTGGTCCTTCGCAGAAGGCGCGTCCTGGTCTTGCAAGTCAAGAGTGTCTATGACGAGTACGAGTTAGCTTAGGCATCTGAATGAGGTCCTAGTCTCGCAATCGAGGCAGCATACCTGCACGAATGAGTTGTGGTTTTAGGGTCGCCATCATAACGCTTGTGGAGTGAAATGAACAGAGAGTCGCAACAAGTGGGGGCTGGGTGTGGCCCTCGACTGCGATGAGCGAGTCCGGCGCATGGAGTTAAAAAATGAGGGTTTTGTTCTCTCGAGAAGTGTCTGACAGTTGCAATTCTCTCAATCGTTATTGGTTTTTGTTCGTGTGGCAATGATATGCAGGGATGGGCGGCGAGGGTGACTTCTTTGGAAAACCGGATTTGATGTTTGCGGGAGACAACGCGAGCGAGATGGTGAATGAGCGACAGAGACGGGCGAAGCTTTGGGACAGGTACGAACAGAGAGAGTACCGAGGAAAAGGCTCCTGCGTGAAGGTTGATCGAAAAGACTGAATATCGGGGATGTTCCTCCGCGTCGCGATTCCTCCAACATTGGGAACAGTTCAGGAGAAAATGGTCCTTAGTCAAGGCCAAGCGGCGCTTGTTTCGCTGTTGTTGGTGTGTGCGAGCCGCGCCGCCTTCCGAAGCTAGTCCAGCAGTGGAGTAGGAAAGGTATGTAATCGCATTCTACCCCGCCACCCACGAAAAAGAAGAGGAAAAAAAGTCGGGCGAGCGCAGCCGTTCGAAAGCACAATACCACTGCCTTGGGAACCTTACGATCTGCTCAGACTTATTCTGCTCTGCTCCTTCTTCGGCTCTGATTGCATGAAAGCGGAGGGCACTATGACTTCAATCCGGATCGCAGACACTGTACACCCCTTACACGCCACAAGATCCACTGGCGAGGTGTCCAATATCGCGTTCAACGATGGCATATACAATATGCGCGATCTGTCGCGGACGTCGACAAGGGAGAAGCGGAGCATAAGATTTGCAGACAAGGATGCAGAGGATGATGATCCAGGCCTCCAGCAGTCTGGTGACTACAAGACTAGACAAGTAAAGGCGGAGAATTCAAAATCTGCATTGGATACAATTCTCACGTAGCCTAGGTCTTCCACGGTAGATATCTGCTGTGGCTTGCATATCAGTCAATCGGTGTCATCTACGGTGACATTGGGACCAGTCCACTCTACGTATACTCCTCGACTTTTCGAGAACCACCAAACTACGAGGACCTGGTGGGAGTTCTATCGATCATCATCTGGAGCCTCACCATGATGGTCACCGTCAAATATGTTCTGATCATCCTGCATGCCGACAATGATGGCGAAGGAGGAACTTTCAGCACCTATTCCCTCTTAAGCCGTTATGTACTGTCTGTCCACAGTCCTGGCGGAGGAGAACTAACCAGCTCTGTAGATCAACATCGCGAACCGTGACCCACGCGAAGCTTCTCTTGTACAAATGAAAAGACATCTGTCTGGTGACCTTGAGCGCACTGGCCGGCATATCCGCCATGGTATCGAGAGGAGCAAATTCGCAAAAGGGTTACTCAAAACCATTGGAGCCCTTGCCGTGTCTATGGTCATCTCCGACGGAGTCTTGACGCCGGCCCAGTCGGTCCTCGGTGCTGTGCAAGGTCTCAACGTCGTCGATCCTTCAATCTCAAACGCAACGGTCGTGGGGGTTACCGCTGCCATCTTGATCCTCCTCTTCCTGGTCCAGCCCTTTGGCACGACCAAGATTGCTGGTGCATTTGCCCCCATAGTCATTATATGGCTCGCTTTTAACGCCGCCTTCGGTATCTATAATCTTGTTCAATTCGATCACTCGGTGCTCAAGGCCTTTGATCCAGGTTTCGCCTTCGATTTTTTGATACGCCACAAGACGGACGGCTGGAAGATGCTTGGAGGCGTTCTGCTGGCCTTTACAGGCGTCGAAGCTCTGTTCGCGGACCTAGGAGCCTTCAGCATGAGAGCGATCCAGATCAGTTGGTTGTGCTACACTTTCCCTTGCCTTCTCCTGGCCTATATTGGACAAGCGGCGTATATCAGCGTCCACCCAGCAGCATATTCAAACCCCTTTTACAATGCAGCCCCGCCAGGCATGTTGTATCCCTCTTTGGTGATTGCTATCTTGGCTGCCATTGTCGCTTCTCAAGCCATTATTACAGCAACGTTCCAGGTAAGGAAGCTTGTTCAATCATCGGCCATTTGCGAAAATTGATCATATTTAGCTTTTGGCTCAAATCATGAAGTTGTCCTTCTTCCCACAAATTAAGGTGGTCCACACATCGAAGATCTTTCATGGACAGCTGTACGTACCAATGATGAACTGGCTTCTCATGATCGGGACTGTTTTGGTTGCGGCTATATATAACAACGTGAGACTCCCATTGTATTTCAGAGCTTTGCGAGACCTGACAGGCTGTTTAGACGACCTCCCTTGGAAATGCTTATGGGTATGATGACGCTGTTGGTGTGTTTAGTTCCTCACTAATGCAAGTCCAGAGTCTGTGTGATGTTCGTAACATTTTTCGATACGTGTATGGTCTCCCTGGCAGCTATGTTCGTCTGGCGCATCCGGCCATACTGGGTTTTCTTCCCGTGGCTGACCATCGCATGTCTGGATGGTACCTACATATCTTCTGCCTTGACAAAAGTCCCTGACGGCGCATGGTTCACACTCACGCTTGCCGGTTTGGTGGCTTCTTGTTTCATCCTATGGCGATTCGGCAAAGAACAGCAATGGGCTGCGGAAGCGGCGGATCGATTCCCAACTTCGCACTTGCTCAGAAAACGAGAAGATGGCCAGCTTCAACTTACCGACCGATACGGCAGTGGTATTCTCAGCACAATCCCCTGTTTCGGCATCTTCTTCGACAAGGCTGGCGAGACGACGCCAATAGTCTTCAGCCAATGGGTGATCAAAATTGTCGCCGCGCCCGAAGTTATTGTCCTTTTCCATCTTCGTCCGCTGGAGAAACCATCGGTCGCGCCAGAAGATCGTTATACCGTATCCCGACTTGGCATACCCAATTGCTATCGACTCATCGTTCGTCATGGGTACAACGACGAGGTCATCACTCCAGACCTTGCCTCTCTTATCTATGAGCAGGTACGGAGCTTTGTTGTCCAGCGCGGTAATGGTCGTGGTCCGCTAAACCCAATCACTGGATCGGTAAATACGCAAGGGCAGCGTGTTGGAGAAGGCCAGGTTCCCGATTTGCCATCAGGCACAGTTGTCAACAACGCAGCTTCATCAGCTGTTAATGTCAGCAACACGCCCCAGAGCAAGGAACAGGACAGCAATACAGAAGGCGAAAGTAGCACGGGAGAGAAAAGTAGCGCCAACAGCTTTTCCGCTGAACTCGCCAAACTAGAAGAGGCCTACAGCCATCGGGTGCTCTACATCATTGGGAAAGAGCAAATGAAGATCAAGCCTTCAGCGGGTATTTTCCGGAAAGTACTGTTGCATATATTCTTGTGGATCAGAGACAACACAAGGACGAAGATTGCGAACTTGAGAGTGCCGACCGACAGGGTGATCGAAGTGGGCTTCGTGAGTAAGTTTCTTCCTGCAAACATTGCAATCAGGGACCGTTGCTCGAGCTCTTCTAGAGATCGATGTCCTCCAGGACCCGCTTTCTCCTTTCCTCCCAAAACCCTGACCCTTCCGAGATAATCATTGCTAACGATGTGACGTACACAGAGGACATCTAGCCCCGGGAAAGGCTGTTAGAGTTGTCTGCTCTCTTTCCTGCTCTCCGTTGCAATATCCCTTTTTCGTCCCATAAAATGCGCTGCTTTATGATTGAGAATCCAATTTCCCTGCGTTGCCCATAGCGTCCCCCATCAATGAAACACAACTCTGCGGGCAAAGTGGTAGAGACAGGGCTTCTTGACTTTGCTGTGGGTACCAGGCGAATTGATTGAGAGTTTGGATCTAGCAAGGGTGCGGGCTACGCTGCTTTTTCTAGACCAATCCAATGATCAGGATCGATTTCATCCCACACGAAAACACATCTCGGGCGCTTTGAAAGTGGAGATTTCTAGCTTGAGGCAGTTAGCACAAACTTACAATCATTTCAGTCCCGTACCGCTAGTCATGAATCGCTTTGCCGAAGCTGTCAATCACTTACCTAGGAAAACTTCTTTGAAGCACACGCCAAGAAAGGACGAGGATCGATCGGCTTGTTAGCGGATTTGTTAGCGGGTCTTTTACGCTCACCGCTCGGGGCGGTTTCCACAAACTCGGGGGGCCTCTCACTTACTTGCAGATGGCATCCTGTGCCTTTAGGATTTAAGGCACGACATCAAATTTGCGCCACTAGGTAGAAAATTTGCTAAAGTACGAGCTTAATATAGACCACACTCTTAGAAACTTTGGAGGCATGTTGATCTGAAAGGAAGGGGAGCTTTGAAGTTCGCGGATTTGCCGTCCCACTTTTCGTGGAAGCTGGCTCGTAGTGAGGTTGTATTGTGCGTGCAGGGGGCAGGCCTGCAGAAGACCTATATACGGGGGGTTAAATCCCGAGGCTTGGCCGGGAGGACTTACAACCGCGTCACTCTGCAGTGGCCGCCCCGAGGCCCTCTACTTTGCCCTCAACTCTGCCCACGTGCCCTATGTGAACTAGTGGTCTTTGCGCTTCCGCAAATGCCCACAAACACGCAGTCTTCGCCTTGAATCAAAGAGCTCATCTTCCATCTCAACGTTACTCGGCCACTCATATGTATTCGGCGAGAACAGCCTTGAAGGCAAGCACGAACCCGTTCGACAAATCTCTCCCCCTACGCGTTATATTAACGGGCTCCAGCTCCTTCAAGATCACCAAACCTAGCAGCCTTCGACCCTGCCTCTTACGGGGGCTTGAAAGCGCCAGCTGCCAAACCCTTCTCCCCACAAGACCAAGTCAACCTACCTCCGGTACCGAGGGAATGGAAACAGCTGATTCAACCCAACACCTCCAAGACCTGCGACTAGAAACGAGTATCATAGACTTTGGCGCAAACTCTATTTCAAGGGACCATGATGGAGTATCGCTACATATCCAATCATCTGGGGATGGGCGGAACTTTGGTGCACAATTCCCAGACGACAACAAATACCGCAGTTCTGAGATCACATCCGGGTTGAACTCTGAGTTAGAGGTTGAGAGTGGAAGACGGTCCCCTACAAACTTACAGGTCTCCTCCATCGACGACCACCTATTGAACGGACGACCGTCGATCAATTTTGAACCTCATGTTACCCTTGACTCTGATCATTATCAGAGCATGGACGAGCCCCTTCGGAGCCCGGCGAAAGTCGGATTGAGCTCCGAGTTAATGGCCAATGAGCATGGAATGGCCAATGAGCATGGTATGACAATTGAGGGTGAAAGACGGTCTTCTACAAACTTACAGGCCTCTCCAATCGACAACTACCTATTGGACAGGCGACCATCAATCGATTTTGATCCTCATGTTACCCTTGATTCTGACCATTATCAGAGTATGGACGAGCCCCTCCATAACCCTGCGAAAGTTGGATTGAACTCTGAGTTAATGGCCAATGAGCATGGCATAACGACTGAGGATGGAAGACAGTCTCCTACAAACTTACATACCTTCTTCACCGACAACCACCTATCAAACGGGAAACCATCAATCGACTTTGATCCTCATATTACCCTTGATTCTGATCATTATCAGAGCATGGACAAGTCTCTCCAGAACCCTGCGAAAGTCGGATTGGGCTCTGAGTTAATGGTCAATGAGCATGGCATAACGACTGAGGATGGAAGACAGTCTCCTCCAAACTTACATACCTTCTCCATCAACAACCACCCACCAAACGGACAACCGTCAATCAATTTTGATTCTCATGTTACCCTTGATTCTGGCAATCGCCAAAATATGGATGAGCCTCTTCAGAATCCTACGAAAGTCGGATTGAACTCTGAGTTAATGGTTGACGAGCATGATGTAATCGTTGGGGGTGGGGGACGATCTCCTACAAACTTACAGGCCTTCTCTATCGACAACTACCTCTCAAACGGGCAACGATCAATCAATCTTGATCCTCATGTTACCCTTGAGTCTGGCAAGCGCCAGAATATGGATGAGCCTCTCCAAGATCCTCCGAAAGTCGGATTGAACTCTGAGTTCATGGTTGACAAGCATGATATAGCCGTTGAGGATGGAAGACTGCCTCCTACAAACTTACAGGCCTCCTCGATCGGCAGCTACCTATTCAATAGATGGCGGCCAATCAACTTTGATCTTCATGCTACCCCTGAATCTGGCCGTCGGAAGCCTTTCCAGAATCCTACCAAAGTCAGCTTGAACTCTGAGTTGATGGCTGGTGAGCATGCTATAACCACCGAGGGTGGAAGACAGTCTCCTCCAACTTCGCAGGCCTCTCCAATCGACAACTATCTGTTGAACAGGCAACGATCAATCAATTTTGATTTTCATATTACCCCTGATTCTGACCATCAGAGTATGGACGAGCTTCTTCAGAAACCCGAGAAAGTCAGATCAAACTCTGAATTGGTGGTTGACGAGCATGATATAACCACCGAGGGCGGAAGACAGTCTCCTACAAGCGTACAGGCCTCAATCGACCACTACCTGTCGAACAGGCGACCATCAATCAATTTTGATCCTCATGTTACCCTTGATTCTGGCCATCGCCAGAGCATGGACGAGCCCCTCCAGAAGCCTACGAAATTCCAGCCTCGGGGCCGCTCTCCTCTACATGCTCCATCTGACGAAAGGTCTCAATCACATCGAGCACACAGTGAATCAGACCTTACCCATTATGATCAGACTACAGGGCAGCCACTTCCGAAGTATGCAGAAGAGATGGGCGAGAACCTGCAGCCGCATATTGGAGAACTTCGACACCCACTCCTGCAATCTACCGTCGACGAACTGGCCAGGGAGTCGCAACCCGATTTAACCAGCTCTGGGATCTCTCTGTCTGCGGTTTCACCTTCCTCCGACGGCGATCGCACGCCACAGGACCAGCGAAACTTCTTCCTATCGCCTACCGTGCAATCTCCAACAAAGTATCCTGCCTCATACGAAGAGACAACTCCTTGGCAGCGGAGTCGACGTGGCATAGATCGAGCGAAAACTGCTGAGCTTTCTAAGCGGATGGAGAGTATGCGATCAGCGCTAAGACAACCTTCTCGTCGTTCAACCTCGTCATCCGCAAAATCTCCTCGATCAGCGGCCTCGTCATGGCTCAGAGGCTTCTCACTAAGCAGTGGGCCAGGGTCTCCGGTCGACACGGCATTTCCGGGATCGGAAGGTCAGACAATCGGAGATGACTACGTACTCGGGCGGCAGATCGGTTTTGGTGGCTTCTCGACTATTCATGAAGTGACTCAGATGAGTCCCTCCGGTGGGCAACGAAAATTGGCTGCTAAGATTGTACGCAAGTCTGTCAAAGACAAATCACCGGAAGAAAATGAGCAATTCCAAGCGGAGTTTGCGCATGAAGTGGAGCTCTGGCGTCTTCTCCACCACCGCCACATCCTGCCGTTAGAGACTGTCTGGCATACGGACGAAGCAACCTATTGTTTTATCCCACTTAACACTGGGGGCACACTTTTTGACCTGGTACGATCGAATCGATCAGGAGTGCCGATAGACCTGGCAAAGCGATATTCTTACCAACTCGCCGTTGCGCTCCGTTATCTACATTGCGATGCGCGGGTGGCTCACCGAGATGTTAAGCTTGAGAATTGCCTCCTTGACACCACCTCAGATCCCGGTGATGTCAGACTTTGTGACTTTGGAATGGCAGAATGGATCTCCAACGGCGGGTATTCGAGCCGTTCCGGCCCTCCAAGTCCAATATTCCACTCAGCAGACAGGCAACGCCATAAGAACATTGGTCCCGCTGAAACTTCATCGTTGGCTTTTGCCGGTGGTTCTCTCGACTATGCCGCGCCTGAGACGTTGCGAGCTGCTATGTCCAATAATCTCGAAACGGCTACGATCAGTTCAGCTGTCGATATGTGGGCGTATGGCGTTTGTGTATATACAATGGTGGTGGGTAGCCGTCCATTCTACCACTCTTTCCGCCCTCGGATCTCTGCAGCAATCCTTTCCGGCGACTGGGACAGAGAAAAGCTGCTGGAAAAAGGCGGACAAGACGCCTTTGAACTTGTACAGAACTGTCTGGAAACTGATCCTGAGAAGCGCTGGGATGCTGACGATGTCCTCGGATGTGCATGGCTAAAGGAGATGGCCGATGCGAACGATGACCAAGACAACGGTTTTGCATCTAATTGGAAGCTGTGATTGTATATTTCCTTGTTTCTTGATACCAATGCCGTCTTCTCGATGAATTTTGGGGGCTGAAGGCGAATGGATGACCGGCGTTAAATGACTTACGGCGTTCTCGATATACCTGTATACTAATATGCGCACGACGAAGCATGGCGTTGGCGGAGGGACATGCTCTGGATATGCATATGGAACAAGGCTCGGAACGGGGCTAAAGCACTGCTGGACAGTAATGCGAGAAAGCAGGAATGTGTATTTGAGGTAGAACTCGTAAACGGTGTATTTCAGAGCAATTACACCAACCCTTCAGAAGAAGCAATGATGAACTCACTTGAGATCTCTTTGAACAAAACCCAGCACGATCAGTGTTCTTGTAGGAAAGGTTCTTATACTCGTCATAATCAATGTCTGATTCAACAAATTCTAGCTCTCAATTTAGGTCTCGTTACGTGACCTTGCAAGACAACTTTGTACCCAGGACATTTAGACTGTTTTAGACTGCCATGGTTCACTTAGTCGATACTGATCCCAGTCTGGAATGATATCCTTTGGACATGAGGGTACGCACGGGCAGAATTGTTTTCCCCCTGACTCCATGCCAAGCCGCGTCCGCTAAATCCAAGCACATGCAAACTTTGCCCCGAAAACGTGAGTATGCGGCCACGCAGAGCCCGAGTGATGATTGGAAACCAGCAACACTAAAGACCATATAAGTCACAATGGGTAGACCTCGCAGAACTAGCTCCAATCTGGGCGCGGATATCAGAGGAGATACAAGCGCCCCTGCGATATCAACTCTTCAACGTCCCATATCTCCTAATTCTGCCGCTGCAGCAGTAAGGCGAGACCGTTCCTTCACCAATGTATACTGATTTGCTAACGACGCAAATCAAGGCGCGTGAAAAAGCCCTACGCCCACACTCGAAACGGCGGAAAGCACGCTCTCTCTTGCGAAAATGGAAGCAGATCTCCTTCAAACACACCTGGCTAAATCCTCTCATTCTCATCCTCATCGTCCTCTCTGCCTATGCCGTCAACCCTACAGAATCCAACCCCGTCTATAAAGCCATCTTCCTTTCCTATAAACTCCCTTCAGACCACAGATACCCTCTTGACCCACCAAAGTCCTTGAGCGAGCATGATGGCCGTGCGATGTATGGCAAGGGTCCCCACGACATCACCTTCGTCGCCTTCTACACCATCGTCCTCAGCTTCACGCGCGAGTTCCTCATGCAGCGCCTCATCCGACCACTTGCCCTCTGGTATGGCATTCGAGGCAGAAACAAGCAAAGCCGATTTATGGAGCAGATGTACACTGCCATGTACTTTGCGATCTTCGGGCCCTTCGGCCTATACGTGATGTCGCGGGGTCCACTTTGGTACTTTGATACGACGGCCATGTTTGAGGGATTCCCACACCGATCGCATGAAGCGGTCTTCAAAGCCTATTATCTGCTGCAGGCGAGTTACTGGTCCCAACAAGCCATCGTCCTCATGCTGCAGCTGGAGAAGCCGAGGAAGGACTTCAAAGAGCTCGTTGGCCACCATATTATCACGCTTGCACTTATTGCGCTGAGTTACCGCTTCCACTTCACATACATGGGCATTGCAGTCTACATCACGCACGATATCAGTGATTTCTTCCTGGCGGTAAGCTCCTTTCTCCGTCGAGAAGTAAATCTAATACACTGACCTCGACCCCCTTAGACCTCCAAGACCCTTAATTACCTTGACTCGGTCATCGTTGGTCCCTACTTTGGCCTCTTCATTTTCGTCTGGATCTACCTCCGCCACTACCTCAACCTCTGCATCCTCTGGGCCACCATCACGAAATTCCGAACTGTCGGTCCTTTTGAGCTAGACTGGGAGACGCAGCAGTACAAGTGCTGGATCAGCCAATACATTACGTTTGCGTTGCTAGCCAGCTTGCAAGCTGTCAACCTCTTCTGGCTATTTTTGATACTGCGGATTGCGAAGAACTATATAATGAGGGTAGGGCTGTCGGATGAGAGGAGTGATGACGAGGAGGAAGACGAAGAAGAAACGGAAGGAGAGTCGACGGACCGGAAGATGCTAGAGGGGGAGACGAAGAAGCCGGCACTGCTTGTGAATGGGAAACCGCTGGGGCTGGAGGAGAATGCTAACGGGGAGGGCGATGTGCTTAGGCGGAGCACGAGGGAGAGAAAAAAAGACCGTTGATGGTAGAGGATGTGGAATTCTGTTCGGCAAAAAGAAGCTAACTTATACCCCGTCACCTCGGGGCTTTCGATCACATATCCTTTCAACATTCGTTAGCGATTCAGCGCCATATACGGAGTTTTTTTTTTTACAGTTCTTGTCAACTTTTATTTTGAGGGGGCTTGTGCAATTACATATCGTTCTTTTGCAAACCAATTTGGCTTTCATGGATCGGAAGAGCGGAGCCAAGAGCAAAGGACCCTATGGAGAATTGAAAGCCTCAAGAGATAACCGCGTGGAGCCTAGCCAGCTGTTAGCGTCTACTGCAAGAGATGTTGGCGTGGTCGATATCGATGTCGATGTCGGCCAGTCACTGTTTGTCATGCTCGTAATGGCATAAACAGGTGCTGGATAGATGTGTTTGGGGGTATTCTGCGTCCCGCTGTCCTTGGTGCTGCTCTGCATCTGGTGAGTGGATTTCCGGGTGGGAGAGGCCGGCGTCGGCTTGTCTTGATACTCAAGTCACTTCTCTCCAGATCATTGTGGGCAATCCACATTGTATTTGCATAGAGACGATTTGTTTTCATGGTGTATGGGGCACTTTGGAACCGCTTCTACACGGTCCTGGCATGGCTATTGCAGAACCGAAAAAGAACAATTGACATTTTTTAGAGGAAGAAAATGCAGCTTTTATAGCAAGGTTCCTCTGCCAGATCTGCCGCTTATTGAATTCGACGATGCTATGTCCATTGGTAATTCAATGATTGACGTTCGACCTTTTTCCTTTTTCCGACTCATCCATCTTCTCAGGGTGCTCAGGATCTCCTGGCTTTCTTATATTACATCCCGGATCCAGTGCCCTGTTCGCGTAGAATAGTCAGCAATGGTGGCCAGTATATCGGACATCATGAAAGTGATGCTCATGTTCGATAGCAGTGCAGCTTGGGATGACCTGAAACCATCACCACTCTTGAATGCAACTTACAACTGTTTTGGCACCGTCCTTGATTCCTTCACCCTTCTTTGACTTTTCTGGGTCAGCGAGATATGGGTTCGACGGTCCCGTCACTTCTTTCTTGGCCTGTTGGGTTCGGTCAGTAAAAAAAAGGTGTTGATAGAAGTGAAGGGTCGGTATGAAAGACAAGGTTGTTGGTGACTCGACTTCGGCATTGCACGGAACCAAAACCCTGAGCAGTAACCCGAAAGCTACGCCTCATGGAGATAGAGTGTCAATGACTCAACTTACGTCTTTCTCCTCTTTGGTTTCGCTCTTTGGCCTTGTCGGTCCCTTTACTTTCTCACCTTTGCCCTTGGGGGTCTCTTCATCATCTGACGTGGCCGGAGTTTCAGGCTTGTCGCTTTCGGAGTCAGAGGAACTATCGTCCTTGTCTCCTTCGTCGGGTTTTGCTTCCGCGTCATCCTTCGGCTTTTCTTCGCCCTCGTCTTTGCCCTCCTCACTGCTCTCGTCCTTGCCCTCCTCACTGCTCTCGTCCTTGGGTTTTCCTTCATCTTCTTTGTGTTCCTTATGTTTTTTATGGTCGTCATGGCCGTGTCCATGATCATCCGTCTTGGGTGCTTGTTGCAAGAGCCATGCCGCTGAGGGCACGGTGACGGCCACGGATCCGATCATCCTGTGTTGAGGTCAGCACAGCAACATTGATCTTACAGCGGAGGTGCTTTGACAGCATTGTAGCTGCATGTAAATTGATCCATTGGAATTGACGCACCAAGGTAGGTCGGAGCTCTTTTTCGCTGGGCCATGGTCGCTGGCATAGGTACGCCGCCCAGCTGTTCGCCAGATTTGGGTAGTACTTCTGGGTTTTGCAGTACGAGCAGCATATGATCTGAACATGCTGCCAAAGGCAGACGTACGAGGGAGCACCATCTTGGTAAGGATACTAAGATTGAAGGAGTGTTTTGTGAGCTGGGCGTGACGTTTGCGAGAAGCTCCAGGAAGTTCGAAGCTTGAGCTTAAGCTCCATGCCGAAAGCAACCAGATCTGATTGGCCAAGGAGGGGCACTCCAAAACTGAGTACTCCAACATTCAACGGTCGCCACCAGCAGCAATTACGTTCTTCCCACACTTACCCTTTGCAAAAAGGACGGTGGCCTACGCTAGACATGTTAGAGCAGTTACTTGGTTTGACGACTCCCGACCTGGACAGTCGAATTATTCGGGTCTAAAAACCTTGAACCCACGGTCGAGCCGTGTGCCTGCCTTACTGGACTCGCATGTTCTTGAAGCTAGCCATCGTGCCTGATGAAAGCCGCCAGTCACTTCTGTCCCACAGCAACCTGACTTCGAGCCTGAGCTCCAGCCAGCTTCACAAATCTTGCTCTTCCGCTTCACCAAGCTTTGTGTTGCAACCACATCCATATATCAGGCGCCCTTGACCGCAGGGTTAACCTTTCCAACCATTCATTCTCTGTCCGCCACCTCTTCGACGTCCGTTGCTCCCTCTTTACCTACACGTTACTGCTATCTAAACACCTCTATCCCTCCGTGATGGCAGCAGCAAAGGACCGCGCTGCCGCTGCGCAGGGCATCACAACGCTGCTGTCCAAGCTCAACGACCCAGATCCTGATATACGGTTCATGCAACTCAACGACCTGGCAAATATTCTGGTCGCTCCTGCCTCCATCTACGTTTCTAGCGACACTCATACTGCAGCAAGGATTGTGGAAGGGCTGCTTAAATCTCTTAGTGACTCGAATGGAGAGGTACAAAATCAGGCACTGAAATGGTAAGACCACAGATTTGCATCTACGGGCACACCGCTGACCTGTGTAGCGTCGCTCCACTTGCCGCTCGCACGCCAGGAGAGATCATAGCACCGCTCATCGACAAGCTCACAAACCTCACCAACCATCCCGGCATCGACGTCTCCGTACCCAACACCGCCCTTCGAACTCTGATTGCGTCTTTACCTCAGCCTCAATCCGCTGGTATCAGCCCTGCTGATGTTACGAATGCCTACACTGCCATTAGCAAAGTGCTCATACCCCGCTTGGTGGGCAGGGTCGTTTTACAATCCAACAAGCCTCCACCGCAACTGCCGCCTGGCTTGCTTGAGATGCATGCAGACAAAGGTTACAGCAGCGATGCCGTTGATGTACTGATCGAGGTTGTCAAATGCTACGGAGCAAAATTGCAAGAGGCTGAACTTGTTGCCCTGAGTCAATCAGTCATGGCCATTGTTGAAAGTCCCCAAGCGGGCAACGTAGTCAAGAAACGCGCACTAGCTGCCATTGGAGCTCTTCTGACACATTTCACCGACATGCAGCTTAGTTCATTCGTGTCCCAGCTGATAGAAAGCTTCCGCAGCTCACACCTTACACCCGTTCACCGCCGATATCTCATCGCCACCATTGGCACCTTGGCAAGAGCGACTCCGAATTCCTTTGGTCCTTATCTCAAGACTCTTGCGCCTTTCGTTCTCAGTGCTGTTAGCCAAGAGGAGTTGGACGAAAATGTAGAGGCCTCGGAGGACGATAGTGAGGTCGATCCTGAGGTTGAGGAGCTTCGAGAAACCTCTCTTGTCTCCCTCGAAGCCTTACTAGCATCCTGCACAAGTGAAATGGAGCCATACATGATTGACGCAGTGGACTCGTCACTGCGATATCTCAAGTACGACCCGAACGTTGCAGAGGCGCATGATGAGGACATGGGCGGTACTCACGATGTGGGAAGTGACGATGACGGCATCACTGAAGAAGCGGAAGATGAGGACGACGAGTATGCAGAGCTTGATGACGACGACGCATTCAGTGACGTGGATGACATTAGTTGGAAGGTACGGCGTTGCGCAGCTAAAGTGCTGTATACCATCGTTTCTGCTAGCACAATTTCCGATCATGTCATGTTGTTTGGACGAATTGCCCCAGCATTGATCACGAGACTAAATCTGGAGCGAGAGGAAAACGTCAAGCTGGAAATCATCGCCGCAATGGCTGCTCTAGTCAAGAAATCGGGTTCGACTGCGTTCGTCCAGTCATCCTACAACAACAGTACCACGACTGCTCCTACGGCATCAATTCCAATCATCAATACAAGGAAGCGACGCCGCCAAGACAGCAATGCGAGTCTGCAAGAATTCGAAGGCACTTGGAGTCCGCCAATCGTGCCAGCGTCGCCGCCAACTGGGGGGCCCCAGGCCGATCTAGTGGCACTCATTCCAAAGACAGTCCAAGCTCTCACGAAAATGTGGAAAAAGGCGAGCATTTCCCTCAAGCAGGCCGCTGTGACACTCTTAAGAGGCCTTGCTTTGACGAGAAATGGTGCACTCGCAGACTATCTCCAACAAATCGAAGACCCCGTAGCAGACGCTTTGAAGCCCTCGACCACTGGATCGGGCTCCATGAACACCACTTCCGCGGCTTCGACTACCGTGGCTAGTTTGCAAATCGAGACTTTGAGCCTAGTCAGCAGCATAGCAGAGACGAACTCTTCGGGGGTACTGTTACCCTTTGTGATTGCCTTGATTCCTGGCGTCACCAGTACTGTTCGCAATCGCAACTACAAGGTCTCTGGCGAAGCATTGGGCGCCGTGGAACAGTTCGTGAAGGCGTTGACTCCACCTCGACTGGAAGATCCTGGGCAGGAGCATGCAACACATCTCGAGAAGCTCTACGATGTGATTGTAGATCGAGTCATAGACAATCATGCTGACCTCGAAGTTAGACATCGGGCAATTCATGTATTTGGAGTTCTTCTAGCTCGCACGTCGCCCACAAACCTCCTCAGTGTGGAAGCGAGAAAGAACGGACTTCACATATTGAGCGAAAGACTGAAGAACGAAACAACGAGAGTTTCAAGTGCCCGAGCCGTTGCTATCTTGGCCTCCGCCTCTATGGACGATGTTCCTTCCGTCTGGACTCGAGAAACTGCCCTGGAAATGGGTGCTCAGCTTCGAAAGTCGGACCGAGCATTACGGGGTTCTTGTCTTGATGCCCTCAAGAACCTTGCTTTGAATCCGGTAACAGCGGCCCAGTTCGATGATCAAACCATTGGAAAACTTCGAACATTGCTCTTGCCATTACTCACCGCGAACGACTTCCATCTCCTTACCCCAACGTTGGTCATATTGACAAGGATCATCCCCACGAATCCCAAGACAGTTGCGGATGCCGAGCTCGTTAAGTCTTTGTGTACAGTGGTCCAAACTAGCCTGTCAGGTTCGGCATTGAAGGCCTTTTTGCTTGTTGTGAAGGTCATCGGAGAGCAAAAGGTCGGGGCCCCTTTAATGAAGGAGTTTCTTGGTGTTGGTACCAGCGGAGAAGCACTGGTCGTGGGCAGAGCTATTGGCACTTTGGTCGTCTTCGGCGGGAAAAACATTGGTGTCTCCATTGATGACTTTCACAACGAACTCCGGAACTCGAAGGATCCTAGAGCTTTATGCCTAGCTCTTGCAGTGCTCGGAGAGATTGGCTATCGCATGGGATCGCGCTCGCCACTCGAGCCAGACACTTTTATCAACAGCTTGGAATCGGATTCGGAGAAGGTTCGAATGTCGGCGGCTGTTGCACTAGGCAGTGCAGGCGCCAGCAACATCTCAAAGTTCCTACCAGTCATCCTGGAACGATTAAGTGAGTCTGTTGCATCCGACTATCTCTATTTGCATTCGGTCAAAGAGATCCTTCAGCATCCTGACAGCGCCGCGAAAGACATCGCGCCATATGCCCAAAGCCTCTGGGAGAAGTTGTTTGCGGCTTGCAAGTCCGAAGACAACAAAGCTGTGGGCGCTGAATGCATCGGTCGCCTCGCATTAATCGACCCTAATGCCTACATCCCGGAGCTCCAACGTTATCTGGGTGACTCCAACGCCAGCGTCCGTGGCACTGTCGTTTCCGCCTTTCGCTTTACGCTTGGAGATGTTAGCCCAACTTACAATCAGTTGCTGGCGACGATGATGGTGCCCTTGATCACGACCATGCTAAGCGACTCGAATATTGAAAACCGTCGAGAGGCTGTGACAACGCTTAATTCAGCTATTCACAATAAGCCGGAACTGGTGGTGTCGGACTTGAACCAGCTCCTTCCAATCGTTCTCGCTGATTCATATGTCAAGCCAGAGCTCATCAAAGAGGTGTCTTTCGGCCCATTCAAGATCAAGAAAGATGAAGGTCTCGAACTACGCAAGAGTTGCTATGAGACATTGTATGCGCTTCTAGATACGCCTTTAGCGCTTCCTCACCTGTCCATCTCAACGGTTTTTGATCGCATCCTCGACGGTATTCCCGACGAACACGACGTTCGAACTTTGTGTCAGCTCATGCTCATGAAGTTGACGCACCTCGATCCCGATGAGACGCGTCGACGGTTGAGCGCGTTGGCGGATAAGTTCAAGATTGTGCTTAGTCAGAAGGTGAAAGAGAATGCTGTCAAGCAAGAGATCGAGAAGCTGAACGAGGCAAACGCCGGAGTCATCAGAACGACGATGGAGCTAGACAAGAGCTTCTCGTCGGCAGCTACGGATGGCAGTGGTGAAATGGTTACGTGGAAGGGTTATCTTGAGTGGGTGAAGAAGGACTTTGCGGCCTTGGTTCGCAGTATTCAAGACGAGGGCTCTGCTTGAACATGCACTACCTCTGGGTACGGCTTCAGTGAGTTATCTTGCGTAAATTCACCGACCGATGTCATAGCATAGAGTGCGCGACACGGATTGATGGTATGCATTGAGAATCATGGTATGAAAGTAGGCCTATGACAGAAGACGGCACGGGAAAGTACGAAGAATATGATTACTTTACGCAAAACCCAATCCCTTTGAGAGTATTACGAACTTCATCACCTCCCAAGATCGTCGCATTATTACGAAATAGCTTGTACTCCTTGTTGTTTCGCTAGTTTACTGCTACCTAGCGCCTTGTAAAGAACAGGCTCGGGGACTCGGTTGAAAAGTGCTCGATGAACACTAGTGTGCCGTCATCGGCAGATCCTGCTCTCTCCCGACTCTTGATTCTCCTCCTTTCTCCAACCCCAGCTTGACCTCTACAAAGAATCCGGGGTTGCACTTAGATTCAACAGATGGAGTGTCGCTTCTGCATCTTTGAATATCGTGTTACCAAACAAATCACAAAGAGGAAGATACCAGAGGACGCGCGACTTCTCGCTCCCCTCCGCCAAAACATGAGGTTGCCTTTCCCCGGATTATGACGTAGGCCCCCCCGGACACCAAAGCAAGGCAGATTCTCGATGCCAAACGCCGTTCAACGCTAAGATCGTCAAGATTGACTTCTCCATACTTCTTATTTGCTGACATCAGGCGGTCCTGGCCGAGTATCACTTGCCACTCCAAAGACAGAAGTCCCATGTCACATGCATGGTAATCCTGGCTCAATGCCATGAGCCCCGTTCGTGCATTTCGCTAAGTTGCCATTGGGGCCAATTACTCTTCCTCAGCCTGCTTCGAGATGCTGTAGTCGGCCCATCGCGCCTAGAGTCTGGATAATTGTCCGGGGCTGGTTTGGAGACGGTGTGGCAACCACATGGAATACATGTGAGTGCGATCATCAAGATCGTCATCGTTTATGAGAGTTTAGGTCTCAGTGTAACATCGTCGTGCTTAAAGAACCGCCTATCCCCTCTCCCACGCTCTTTCCGCTTCTTTTCGATACAAACTGTTGTTCTGTCACCATTTCTTTCATCGAATCCCCATTTTGAACCTCTGCAACAATGGCGGTAGGTAACATCTACCTTATTGCAGCCATCTCCATCATCGGAGGTGGCCTTTTCGGTTTTGATATCTCCAGCATGTCTGCCATTATCGGCACTAAGCAATATAAATGCTACTTCGACCAGTCCGGCGATGGCTCGTGCACAGGCCCCAAAGCCAGCGTGCAAGGCGGGATTACTGCGTCCATGGCTGGCGGTTCATGGTTGGGAGCACTCATTTCTGGCTTATTGTCTGATCGCCTGGGCCGGAAGAAGGCAATCATGACCGGCGCTATTATTTGGTATAGTCACAACAAATATTCAAGACTTTTTCTACCTAGTCGCTCACATCCAACCTAGGTGTATCGGTAGCATTATTGTTTGTGCCTCACAAAACATTGCAATGCTAATCATAGGCCGTGTCATTAATGGTCTCAGCGTTGGCATCTGCTCCGCCCAGGTACCAGTTTACATCTCAGAGTTGGCTCCACCCTCCAAGCGTGGTCGCCTGGTCGGAGCACAACAGTGGGCAATTACATGGGGCATCATGATCATGTTTTACATCTCCGTAAGCCACCCCATTCCCAGCAGCTCAAGCCTTTCGACACTCACGATCCTACAGTACGGGTGCTCGTTCCTTAAAGGCTCCAGAGCCTTCCGCATCCCATGGGGCCTCCAAATGATCCCGGCAATAATCCTCTTCTGCGGCATGATCTTCCTGCCCGAGTCTCCGCGTTGGCTTGGCCGCAAGGACCGCTGGGACGACGCGCGCAACGTCCTCGTCCTCGTCCACGGCAAAGGCAATCCAGACGCACCCTTCGTGATCACGGAGCTCAAACAGATCCGCGACCAGATCGAATTTGAAAGGAAAAACGCCGACGTCACGTACCTCGAGCTCTTCAAGCCCAATATGATCAACCGGACACACATCGGCGTCTTCACTCAAATCTGGTCCCAGCTGACAGGCATGAACGTGATGATGTACTACATCACCTACGTCTTCACCATGGCCGGCCTCACCGGCTCCACGCTCCTCGTCTCCTCCTCCATCCAATATGTTATCAATGTCGTCATGACTGTCCCAGCGCTCCTCTACGTCGATCGCTGGGGCCGTCGCCCCACCCTCCTCATCGGCGCTGCCCTCATGGCTATCTGGCTCTTCACCAATGCCGGCCTACTTGGCGGCTACGGTCATTACGCAGGCCCCAAGGGCCTCGATAACACGCCCGCCGCGTCGACGAAAATCACAGGCCCACCGTCCAAGGCAGTTATCGCCTGTAGTTATCTGTTCGTCGCTAGCTTTGCTCCGACCTGGGGCCCAGTTTCATGGATCTATCCGCCAGAACTGTATCCGCTTCGCGTTCGTGGAAAGGCTGTCGCGCTTAGTACGTCGGCGAATTGGGCGTTCAATTTTGCGCTGGGATATTTCGTGCCGCCTGCTTTTGTGAATATTCGGTGGAGGACCTATATTGGTGAGTCTGGCCCTCTTACCCTGAGTCATACCACATTCACAACCAATACTGACCTCTACTTGTTTAGTATTCGGCATCTTCTGCATCTGCATGTTCTTCCACGTCCTCTTCATGTTCCCAGAGACGGCAGGCAAGACACTCGAAGAGGTTGAGCTCATATTCACGGACCCGAATGGTATCCCGCGTATAGGCACGCCGGCGTGGAAGACTCGTGTCGACCGCAAGAGGACGCTGGATGTGGAGAGGCACGGCAGCTTGGCGACGGAGGGCAGTGAGGAGACCAAGGTCGGCGGTGAGAAGGGCGAGGAGAGGGTTGAGAGGGGCAGTGATGAGATTGAGAAGTGCTGAGGAAGGGAGAGGGAGCACTGGGGAAGCGGGATTTGAGGTTACGGGGATCCTAGGACCATGCTTTGATGGTTGCCTTGACGATTACAGAACGTGTACATGGGATTGGAGATGGGGGGGGCTGCTGGGCAGGGATGTAAGATATGATTTTAGCATGAAGGTTCAACGACACCGAGGCCCTTTGTGGGATTTTCTCCTCTTGCTTCACTCCGCCTACAAGATTAGATCTAGTCAAACGGAAGGTGTTTGTTAGAGCCGAAGAAATAAGTGCAATTCGGAAACGAGCGTGAAGCGCAGTCTATATCAGCCAGGAAGGAGCGGCGTACAAGAAGCATATTAAGGAAATCCTCCCTTCTATCTCCAAGCAATAATATCGGACGGGAAAAACGAGTGTATTCATAAAAGAACGCCAGGTGCAGTGTGTTAGGGAGCAAAGAACGACGGTGCAGGAAGCAAGCTAATGAAATCCTCCCTTGTATTCCCAAAGTAGCAGCATCATCATCATCTCCCTCTTCTTCACCTCTCCCTCCGATGGCGTAAAGGCTCAAGTCCGTAATCGAGCACAGCTAACATCCTTGACTAGCCCTGTGGAGAGGATCAGGTCAGACGCTGAGCGCCATAGGAGGTGCTTTGTCTTGATATACATGCGTATCTCCTGCTATTCAGCGGTTCTCTCTTCTGGCATTCGCAGTTGCCATGGCCTGACATCAACGTTGTGTTTTGCAGCCTCATAGAGAGCGTCCTCGTGCGAGAGGTCGTGCTTCCTGGATTTCAGGTGGTCGACAAGCTTGTCTTTTCGGCCAAACCCGCGTCCCTTGATGCTGCGCGGGCAGCGACGAAAATGGCAGAGATAACGAGACGGGTTTTCGTGAACAGTCTGCTTGTGCCGAAGGTAATCACTCCAATTGTAACTCTTTCCGCAGCCGGGCCAGTTACAGACAAATTTGCGCTTAACTGCAGTCGAACCAAATGTATTGCTTGGGACTTCACGCGCTGCTTGGGGCTGTGGTTCTTCTGAAGCTGTTACCCATTGATATAGGGTTTGGTCAGGGCTGGCTTGAGTCTGATCGAGGGCCCCAGCGGGCGATCGCCCATACAAGAGCAAGCCCGACGTAGGCTGGCCAGGCTGGGAAAGATGTCCTTGTAGCACCCCAGGTCTAACAACCAGAGAGGACTCTTCTGGTGGGGAGACTGTCATAGGCTGCGGGAGTGGGTTGATTTGATTTGTAGATTGTCTGGGTGACAAGCCCTTTTTTTTCCGGTTAGTAAAAAAAAAGGTGGTCAGCCAACCTCAGAGCCCATCGTAGGCTCAGAAGTGGGCTCAATAATCCAGTCCTCCCAATCAAAATCAGTGTCCTCTCCCTGGTGAGACCACACGTAGTCTGACATGGTCACAAGAGTCGAAAAGCGGGAATTCGTGCAGTAGCTCCAGGCAACAGATTTTGTCGTGAGGTGCTTTGCTGGACAAATCAAAAGAGAGCAAATCGAAAGGCGGTGAACTAAGTCCTGACCTCTGGTAGTGAAAGCTGAGGGGGGCCGTACGATAGACTTATGCTTGCTGAGGGCTGGGCGGGACGGTTTTGCGGCAGAAAAAGGCCCCACAGGGCAAAAGGGGCAGGCATCCCAGCTCGGTGGTGTACCTGATTGTAGAGCAGCCAAAAGGATGGGATCTACGATCTCGCCTTGTCATTGGGGCTTGCCTTGCCACTTGGCACCGTGGCATAGTGTCGCAACTTTGTGTGGGGTTCGACCTTGCGTTTCTATAGGACAGAGCATTAAGCGAGCGTGCATTGCCTACGCCGCAACGTTCACAATGCAAACTTATTACGTTTGGCACTAGCATACCTAGTCCAGCATAAGTCATGACAGGAGAAATACATCAACTAAAGTGGTAGGTCGTCATTATGACAGGACGTGGCATACAAAGAGCCTGTTTATCCGAGTAACTGTGGGATGGGCGGTAGAATCGCACGCCCCTGGGCAGCGGTTTTCTGACGCCGGCCACTCTCTCTGCTCGCCGTTCTACTCTAGCGTAAGTTCATCAGTGGCTCACTGATGAGAACGACATCCCGGCGTAATGGAACGCCCACTCTAGCATTTTGGAAGCACAATAGCGTCTCCCTCTCTCTCCACCATCGTCAATCAGCTCTTTGGTAAATTTGAAGTATACTTTGAAGCTGCGGATGGCATCACACATACATACAAAATTGATACGACGAGATCTGGCACTTTACGGAATCCGATTTTCCCACTAACGCGCACTCTCCATTTGACTACTAGAACAATCGATCCACCGTCGCCTCGATTCCTCGCGATTCACCGGGCTATCCATCTGGATCAAATTAATGTACGAGAAGATGGATCTACCGAAGTGGGATATCTCATCGAATTAAGACTAGGCGGTTGGTTGAGAAGCATTCGGAGCACACACTTCCTAGGAGATCGTTCCCGGGAACGGGGTGCTCCTGGGCAGAGCCTCCTGGGCAGATTTTCCTAGGCAGAGTCTCCTAGGAACGGTATGCTCCTAGGAGAAAAAGGCTCCTATGAGAAAAAGGTTCCTAGGAGAAAAAGATTCCCAGTATTCGCTGACAGAATTTCAAAATCCCCAAACATCCAGTGCGAAGAGCCGCAAACGAAGAAGCCAAAGCCAAAGCAGCGTTTACGTCGTCGTCAGCGGCGTCATTCTGATCATAACCACATTACACTCCAAGCCCGGTCACGAGGCTTACGGTCTCGAGATCCAAAAGATTCAGGTGGCATTGCTCCAATTCTCGTTAACGCACGGCCGACAGCTTCGTTCCAGGTGCCTAACAGGCCAAGAGGCTTGGATCTGCAAGAATTGAGATGTTGATCGGTCCAAGTACCTTCGGCACGGTGGGGTTTTCGCTACACCCGGGGGGGAGGTTACTTGGCCTTGCGACGGACCCGTTTGACGCTTGGCCCATCGCATGTTTGACAGAGCTGCGAAGGAGGAGCCGAAAAGGGTAGCGAGAATCATTGTGGTCTTCATTTTGCTGACTTGGAATCTGACGCGGTCGGATTAAAAATAGTATTGGGCTGATCTGGGTTTGTGTAGAGTATCCGAGGCCGAACAGATGTACTGTGGATGATTGGAATTGTGGAGTGATATCCAGAAGGCACCGCCGTGCTTTAAAGAGACAGAGGAGGCCAGTGTAAGTAGCCAATTCCCGTTGCTCTCGTCGCGGAGCCAGTCGTGTACGAGCTTGAATATGTTCGCTTTCGCATCAATCCGTCCATCAATCTTAACCACGTTTGCAATATCTCGATAGCCCTGCTCGAATCGGGCCGTGTTGCTGGTGTGCACCCAGAACACCCACGTCTCTGGCGATTGTTCTCGAATCTGGTAGGTATATTCGATGGCAAGTTGAGACTTCCCCACGCCACCCAGGCCGACAAGCGCAGCGCGGCCGGCCGGTTGTGAGCATTATAGGTCGAGTCGTGACAGCTGGTCGCCACGGTTGACGACCTCAGGATCTTGGCGGAAGGGGACAGTACGTTTGCTAGACGCAAGGTTAGCTACACAGATCTAGAAGCCGAATCGAGGGGCTCGATATATTGACATTCGCGGGCGCCAGTGTTTCTGAAATATACATTTCCGTGCACGATGCCTGTAACTGCGCGCCGTCGCTGGCGGAGGCGCTGCTAATATGTTGCTGGTGGGGTTCCGGAGCGCTTGCCATGGGTACTCGGTTGCTAATGCCGCTGAATCATCGTATCAGGAATCTTGCGTTCGTCGTTCTTGCGAGCGGTTGCTATTGAAGCTACGTCCGTGTGCGAGTTGAAGTGGTAGATGCACCGACTGACCTCCACACGACACCAGCTGAGATGGTGGTGGCTTGGTTGCCAACGCAAGGCTGAAGGCAGCAGTAAATGTTTAACGATGTCTGTGCCCACCAATTCTGCTGTTGAACCGATCCACAAGCCAGCAAGGCTATACAGGTGGATCTCTGGCATCGTCTCAAGCATTGTTTGAAGGGTCGCCGTGGCAAGATCTCCGGCCTTAGTTTTAAGACATTTGCTGTGAGGAATAAGCTTTTCCGTCCCCAAACAGCCTCGTTCGCAGCATATCGAGCTTGTCGACCTCACCCTCCACCATTCTTCTTCCCTTTGAGGGAATCATTGCCCAGGCACATTGTGAGGCTGTACAAGACTGTCGGTGAAAATTCTCGGCAGCTCAGATGTAAACAGATATCCTGCCAATGCCATGTTGTCCTGCACATGAAAGAACAAGCTGGCGTACCTACCTTACTCCGCCCGAGATGTGGCCCTAAGCCCCGACGCCACTTGCCAAGCCAAGAGGCTGGGCCATGAGCCCACAACAACAAAGCCGTCTGAAATACTCTCCTGAATAATCTCTCCACTGGATGTATTCTTCGCCATTTTCATCTCTCTTTGCCTCTCCACGCGCATTAATCCAGATAGTTAGGCATGATATCGAAGCCAGTGGTCGTGTTCACGTCCGTCTCGTATATTTTTTTTCATGCCCTCAAATTTTACGCATAAAAATGCATCTCTTGGAACTTAAAGCTGATGGCGAACTTGCCCGGACTGAGTTTTTTAAGGGCAATATTCCTGAATATGCAATACTTTCGCATACCTGGGCATCTGAGAGCGAAGAGGTCAGTTTCAGAGACCTAGTGGACCGTACTGGCAAGAGCAAGGCTGGCTATGACAAGATCCAATTTTGCGGAAAACAGGCTGCCAGGGATAAGCTGAGATACTTTTGGGTGGACACCTGTTGCATCGATCAATCGAACAAGACCGAGCTTTCCGAAGCTATCAACTCCATGTTTAGCTGGTACCGTGAGGCGACTAAGTGCTACGTGTACTTATCAGATGTTTCGATGCGCGACAATAAGCTCGATCACTTCTCCCAGTCCACATGGGAATTGGCTTTTCGTGAATCTAGATGGTTTACCAGGGGCTGGACGCTTCAAGAGCTTATTGCTCCGGCATCGGTTGAATTCTTCTCCTTAGAGGGCAAGCGACTGGGTGATAAAAAGTCACTAGAGCGACAAATTCACGAGATAACCGGGATTGCCATTCAAGCCCTTCAAGGAAGTCCCCTATCTAATTTTGACGTTGCTGAGCGATTGTCATGGGCAGCAAAGCGCAAGACCAAACGCAAAGAAGACGAGGCGTACTGTCTACTAGGCATTTTCGACATCCACATGCCTTTTATCTACGGCGAGGGAGAGAAGGCGTCAATTCGGCTCAATGACGAGATCTACAAGTCTCTAAGGGGTAAGTTGGCGGTATGCGCTCGTCCGCCGCACACCCTGAATAAGACGTTATTGGCAGCTAATAGTGATAGAACAGACCAGAAAGACAGGCGTCACATTGACGAAGAACGGAAATGCTATCAGGCGCTCCGCACATCGGACTACGAAAAATATATGGCTAGAAATCCAGATCGAGTCGAAAAGACTTGCCAGTGGTTCCTACAACATCCAAAATTCCACAACTGGCGAGATAGCATGACAGCAAGCCTACTTTGGGTATCTGCGGACCCTGGCAGTGGGAAGTCTGTCCTCTCGAAGTCCCTAGTGGAGAACGAACTGCTTAGGTCAGAGTCACGTTCCACTTGTTACTTCTTCTTTAAGGATGACGACGTCAATCAGAAAAGTGCAACAAAAGCCCTGTGCGCTTTGCTGCATCAGCTGTTCTCGCAAAACAATCTTCTCATTAAGCACGCTATGCCCAACTTTCATCGCGAAGGACAGACTCTCTGTGATCTGTTTGGCAAGCTGTGGAGTATTCTTACCAATGCCGCGGCAGATCCCGAAGCTGGCGAAATTGTATGCGTCTTAGACGCCCTTGACGAATGTGAAGAATCAGGACGATTCGAGCTCATCGATACCTTGAATCGTTTCTATCGCAACATTGCCAGTGATAAAGGCGGCAAAACCAAACTGAAATTCTTGATTACTAGTCGCCCTTATTTCGACATTGAACGTCGTTTTAGTCAGTTAACGCGCCATCTGCCCACTATCCGACTTGAAGGTGAAAAGGAATCAGAGTCAATTAGCCGTGAAATTGACTTTGTCATCAAAGCTAGGGTCCAAGACGTCGGTTCAGAACTAGGACTCGACGACTCAGAAAATTTGTCTCTAGAGAAAGCACTCTTAAGCGTCACTCATCGGACTTATCTATGGCTGAAACTCATCTTCGAGGTGATCCGCAACCAGCTGAAAGAGAAGAGACTGCAGCGAATCATCGGCACCCTGCCCGACACAGTTGACAAAGCGTATGGAGCAATTTTAGCGAAAAGCACTGATATGAAACGCGCGAGGAAGCTTCTCCATATTGTTGTCTCAGCAATTAGACCGCTGACCTTGAAGGAGATGAATACTGCGCTGGCAATCGAAGAGAGCGACAGATCATACGAAGAGCTCGATCTTGAGAGAGAGACCAGCTTCAAAACCACGGTCAGGAAGCTCTGTGGCCCTTTTGTGAGCATTATAGACCGCAAAATCTATCTAGTTCATCAAACGGCGAAGGAGTTTCTTGTTGCCAAGAAGGACGCCGTCGGTCCGGGGAGTTGGAAGTACACACTAGAGCCAACGAAATCGGAGCTAGTCCTTGCAAAAGTTTGCATTTTCTATCTCCTGTTCACTGTGTTCGATTGCGATCCACTAATCATAGATAACGGAGCGTCGAAAGATGATATGGAGGCAACCATCAAGCAATACATAAACAAACACGACTTTCTGGACTATGCGGCGAAGCACTGGCCTACCCACTATCAAAAAGCTCAAGCTGAGGTGGATACAGCACTGTTGGAGTTTTACTTCAGCATCTGCGATACTCGTTCCAAGAGGTTTATGACTTGGTTCCAGGTATACTGGAGTTTCCGAGTTCAATGTCCTCAGAGTGTTACCCGCCTAACACTAGCATCGTACTTTGGACATCACACAGCGGTCAAGCTGCTGCTCGAGAGTAATGCCGAGCTAGAGTCCAAAGACGAAAATTTCAACGGTCAGACACCCCTATCACTTGCCGCCGAGCACGGGCACGAAGCTGTGGTAAATCTGCTACTCGCAAAAGGAGCCGAGCTGGACTCTAGGTCAAATATTGGGCGGACGCCGCTTTCGTGGGCCGCCGCGGGCGGTCACGAGGCGGTAGTGAAGCTACTGCTTGAGAATGGCGCCGAGCTGAACGCTGTGGATGACAATAAACGGACGTGTCTGCGCTGGGCTGCTCGGTACGGACACGAGGCAGTGGTGAATCTAGTACTCGAGAAGGGCGCCGAGCTGGACTCTAGAGAAAAGGATGGTGGAACGCCGCTGTTATGGGCCGCTGCAAACGGGTGCAATGCAGTGGTGAAGCTGCTTCTCGAGAGGGGTGCTGAGGTTAATCCTAGGTCAAACTGTGGTCGGACACCTTTGTATTTGGCCGCCGACAGCGGGCATGAGGCAGTAGTGGAGCTGCTGCTCGAGAGAGGCGCCGAGCTGGAGTCTAGGGATACGGCCTGGGGTCAAACGTCACTGTCGCGGGCCGCCCGGAAAGGACAAGAGGCTGTAGTGAAGCTGCTTCTCGAGAAAGGCGCCAATCCGAACTCTAAAGATAATGATGGTGGAACGCCACTGTCATGGGCCTCCAGGAACTCCCACGAGCCAGTGCTGAAGCTGCTGCTAGCCAAGGAAGGCATCGACGTAGACTCCAAGGACAGTCACGGTCGGACGCCGCTGTGGTGGGCCGCGATGAGAGGGAATGGAGCAGTGGTGAGGCAGCTACTGGCCACGGAATGCATCAAGTTGGACTCAGAGGACAACTCTGGGTGGACGCCACTATCGTCGGCCGCAAGAGAAGGACATCATGATACTGTGGAACTTTTACTTGAGAAATACAAACTGAATGGTATAGCCATTCGTAACGAAGACGTGGATATTGCGACACCTCCAGCATCTGATATCAAAGGCCATATATCCTGCGATATCTGTACGTTAAACGTCCCGGACGTCGATGCTCACTACCACTGCGGAACCTGCAGTAATGGGGATTATGACATTTGTCAGAATTGCATTGCGAAACAAGAATATTGCTCGGATCGATCTCACAAGTTGGTCAAACGAATGTTCGAAAATGGCATCTATGTGGAAGTTCGTGAATAAAGGATGTCTCTAATGTGAGATGATACTGCATTACTTACCTTTCGAAGAAATTCGCCCACGAAGTCCAGCTGGTATGAGAGCGAGAATTCCAGGAGAGAATTGTCGTTGCATCAGATGCCAATTGCGTCCAGCGCTTAGCATGTTCTGCAACGATTTGTATTTCTTCTTGTATTCTGTGCATGATGCATTTCGCATCCAGGATGGTCGTTCAAGTTCAGGATATGCTTCAGCCATTAGAGAAGACAACACCATCGATGAAATACGCCCGTATCCCTCTATCCGGTCGTCTTTATGACATGAGTCTTCGAGCAGTGTGTTCTTCGACTTCGCCCTTTTAGACCTTCGTCCCTGTTGTGCAATAAGGGTCTTCTTTGCCATTTCGATGTTCCAAGAGACGGGTCAAGTGGTATCGGCGTAGGATGGCATTGGTGGATGCCGCAGTCTCGAGTCCATCCGGTGCTTTGATTGTTTGTCCCACGGTGTCTGTCTACTGTGAGACTGCGTATTCGCCTCTTTCCTGACAAGAGCGCAAGAGTCGCGTAGTTGAGAGAATGCATCAGGGCTAGCAATTGCATAGAAAAGCAGAATTCGCTTAGCGCGGGTGCAAAATTTCCGTAGATCGAACCCCAACGTAGAGCCTACAGAATACAGCTTCACTTTCGTGCCTCCCACCACTACCTTTCTGCCTCCTACCACTACCTGCTGCCTCCCACCACTACTTGCTGCCTCCCACCACTACCTCCTGCTAGCCTCCAGTCCCTCGTTGCGCCTGCTTAGAGAAAGACGTGAGACACCTTGCCCTGGACTGCTTTCTACGGTGTGACCACATAAAAGGCACAAGAGCCTGATGACTGCACGAAGGCATGGTGACTGCACAAAACTCTGATGACTTATTATAAGCGCTTGGTATAAAAAGCACAGCGCTTAAGAGCACCTAAAATTGCTCGGATCGACTCTCTGATCTCCCGAAACGATTCTTCCGGCCCAAAGCGCCCGTCCTTTGAAGTCTAGAAGTGGCATACATTTCTATGGATGTCCTCGCAGAAGCAAAGAAGTAGTTGAGGTCGTCGAAGAGCTCCCCTGTGTCTCCTTGCCTGTGTCTCCCTCTTTCCACCTGTCGCCGCACCCTTAAATCTGGTCCACCAATTTTCGTGATCTGATTTGCGTGAAGCCAGTATAATGTAATCTAGTGACTAGCTTTCATGCCCGACACCGATGAGCACCGCACTGTCTTCCCGGAAGGCACCTGCTGCCTCCCAACCACCTCCTCAATTTCACGAACAGCCTTCCTTTCCTGCTTCTACTCCTTGCATCAACACAATAGTAATCACCAGTGGGTTGGGGGAATCGGTCTCATACAGCATGGAAATGTCCAGCCAGTGATGGGACCGGCGTCACTATCCTTTTCAGGCCGGTAACAAGTGATATGTTGAATGGTCACTATGAAACAGTCGCATTTTTCGCTTCTGAAGTGACATCAACCCAATAAGCTGGCTAGCCCGAGTGACCGGTGACATTGGATCACTACGCAAATCTTCGAGCTCGGCAAACACTGGGAGAACATTGCGGCGTTTCGTCAGCATCTCCCTCAAGCAGATAAAACACTGGGTGGTTCATGAGCGGCTTGCTGGTGGAGGCATAACCAAAAAGCACAGGCGCTGGAAGGCTAATTGGTAATATCAGGAAGAAGAATTGGCAGAGGCAGCCGGCCTCCGTGGTTTCCCGCTCCCCCGCTGGGTACGGCTATTCATCTGCAACCCCTTTAATCATCGCACCCAGGGAGCGGTGACGCCATTGGCGCTTGATTTCGCCCCTGAAATTATTACTATCAGCCCATTACTCTGCATTTGATTATAATTATACTGATATTGAAGCTATCTGAATGTCCGACATGCCCATTATTTATAGTTCATTAGTGCTTGCTCCTTGCTTTGCACGCCTTTGGGATGCATGCCCAAGGAGGTACACGCCCATGAGATGCACGCCCCTGAGCCACACGCTCACGAGATAGGCGCCCATGAGATGTACGCCTGAGACACATGCCTGAGACACGCCCATGAGATATGCGCTCATGAGATGCACGCCCAAGGGATACACGCTCGCGAGGTGCATGCCCATGAGATGCATGCCCATGAATTATACACCCATGAGACGCATGCCTAGTGATATGTACGTCCATGAGATGCATGAATTGGGACGATGCGGAGAAATTTTTGATTTATCCCCAAGCCCTCCCTATGTCTCGCCGTATCGGTGACGCTCTTAGCGCAATTTTCGGGGCGGAATCAAGCACCAAGGGCGTTAAGCAGATCCCTGGGTGCAATAACTAGCTAAAAAAAGGGGTGGGGGGGGAGGGGGTGGGCGACGTATCGCCGTACCCCTCCCCGCTCTCCACTCTCGCCCATCGGCTGGCCACAATCTCGCCCATAGTCATCTGTACCTCACTCTTGCCATGACCTGCCAAGTTTATCGTGCATCTGAGTCCAACCGGGATTTAGGATAAGTCCCCGGCGCTCGTAGGTTTGTATGACTGGTCGTTTTTCCAGGGTCTTGCAGAGTCTGGCCACGAGGTGGAGCATCGCTAGAACTTTTCAGCCGTAAACGTGCAGTAACGCTTAGGCCTAATCAAGAATGTGGCTTAAAGAAGCAATGAGCGCGGAGGATTGGACATGTCTCTCTCCGTGACAGCAGAATGGTCATTGCCGAGAGCGAGGCGCAGGGTTAAGGGTCTGCAGAGCCTCGGGTCGCTCTTCACCTTATGTCCTGCCAGCCTCTCGCATATTGTCCTCAAAGGACTGTCTCGATGAGCTGCATTTCCAGTCAACGCCCACATTAGCTGCAGGGGAATGGACCATCAGCGAATTGATCCGCCGTCGTGGGCAATAGAATTGCAGGGAAGTGACATACCGGCAGAGCGCACAGCAGCGCAAAATGCAGTCTCGCAAGGCAATTTCGTGCACCCTCATGACCAGAGACCTACACTGCAGGTTCCAAGGCTGCCCGCTCTCGAAGATGATAGTCGTCCGTTGTCGGCTCCTGTTACTGGACCGGAGACGCCTCGATGGCAGTACACTATATCACCGGTTGCACCATATGATCGAACGGAAGACGTGAGGTCTCAACACAATGCGCAAACCAGGTCTAACTCCAGGGCAAATCTTGTGCGCATACATGGACCTGCGGGGGGGGTTGAGCGATGCATGTTAACGATTTCCAGGGTCATAGATACACAAAGTCGAACCCAGATCTGGCAAATATGGCCCCTGGGTCTACTGGCACTCCTTACCGGTAAGTCCGCGATGGTGGATACGAACTTACGCGTTACAAATGTGGACTGATATGCTCAGACATGATAACGAGTTCCAGAAGAAGTTCCTATCTGCCCTTCGCTTACAAGAGAACGAATTCGCCGAAATCGCTCGACGTAAATCGGTAAATGATCTCAGGCACCAAAACATGGCATCTGAGAGAGATGTCAGATTACTGGGGAAATTCCGTAGCGAAGCGGAGGCCGAACAAATCAGAAGGGACGAGGAATACGCAAAGAAAATCAGCATGGAGCTTGCTGGTATTGAATATAGCCCACAGTTGGCGACTGGAGGCAATCCACTGTTCGTGTCTCCTGATGTGCCAGCGCCACCGAGATATCCATACACGAGTGGCGGTTCTGGGACTGGCCCAGGTCCGACTGGATTCTATGAATCTCCAGATATCGGAGCTCAGGCCTACCACCCACTACAAAGAACGGAAACTTGCTCTGAGCCTGCCCAGCACGCGGACATATATTCCTCACCTCCCCTGAGTAACCCGTCTGACCACATAGGTACTGCGTATAGAGAAGACTCAAGTTTTGCCCCCGACTTACCTCCCCGACCTGCCCGAGAGACCAATCACGATGTTAGTAGTCTCCTAACCAACAATATCGCGCCTAATGACTGGCCTGGCTCTGCTGCGTATGAGACGTCTGTTACCACAGCTACTCTGCAGCGCGATCGGCCCAGTGCACCAGCTTTTGGTGCGTCAGAACGTCATTATCGGCGGCTTCCCCCGGAGCCTGGGAGTATGGATGATCCTCTGCAGGCTATGAGAGGTCCGTCTCCGAGAGAAAGCCTCGCTATCTGTGAGCAATGCCTCACAGAGCAACCGTTTGTCTCTTACTGCCCAGCATGTTCATTCCATTTTTGTCGCGACCATTGGGAGGGCCAGCCACTCCACCACGGTCAGAGACTTGTCAATGGTGTCCCTCATGAGAAGACAGACCCTCTTGTAGCAAGGAAAATCAAGTCTATCATAGAGCCATCGACATCGGAGGAAGAGCAAAACTTGCTGCACAGGGCTGACGACGACACCACGTGGTTCGGGGTACTTCCAGATGCTACTGATAGCGGCCAGCGACTGCTCCACGATTTCGGTAGATACGAGGAGTTTCTTTCTCAATCTAGCTTTAGCCCAAAGTCGGGCCAGTTCCCCAGCCTGATATCGTTCGTTGGGCCTACAGGCGCGGGAAAGAGCACCATCGTCAAAGGCCTCGTAAAGTTACCGGAGTCTAACAATGGAGACTTGAGACAGCAGACGCCAGTGGTGGGTCTAGTGCAGCATCAATCAGTCCCAACAAGTGGAGAGGTCCATCTCTACTGGGACCCATCTTCCCTGAAAAGCGCCCGGCCACTGTTGTATGCCGACTGTGAAGGCCTTGGTGGTGGAAGTCGGGAACCAATGGCAGCAAGAGCTACGAAGGAGAAAAAGGTCTTGACTAAGGAGAAGAGAACTTCAAACCAAACAAAGCATATGTCGTCGCGGAATCCAGGCTTTCGCCAGTCAATGTCTGCCTACACAAGCATGTCTCCGAGGAATACTCCCATGCCGCCTACTCCAGCGCCGCAAAGTCAATCATCTCTTGGATATTTTGAGCGGGCATCCACATCGTCTTACTCACCCTACTCACCAGTGGTCGAACAGAACGAAGCTCAAGACGGTTGGACGCCAGGATCTGGCAAGGTCTACCGCGGAGTAACACGAAAAATCACCTGGGCTCAAGATCGAGATCGAAGAAGTCGTCAATTCATCGTTGAAAACCTTTACCCCCGACTTTTGTATACATTTTCTGACATAGTTGTCTTGGTCATGCGAAATCCGAAGTCAGTATCCATAGATATGTATGCGAGGAGATTCCGCTAACGCAAGCTAAAAAGACAGTTGGAGCTGGAGCTTGAACGCCTGATACGATGGGCGGCTGCTGCACTTGAAAAGTCTTCCAATCAGCCCATGCTCCCGTATGCCATCATCGTCATCAACGCAGTAGACAACAGAACCGATGAGAAGTGGCTTGATACGGTCACCGCTACGCATAATTTGCTTGACGACCTCAAAGATTCGGTTGAAAGCAATCCAGCATTCTTCAAGTGGGCATCATACTGGCGGGAAAACAACCGGCAGATTGACACCACGAAGGACCTCTTGCTCGCTTACTACACTAACGTCAAAATCATATTTGTGCCTGATAAAGGCCATCCAAAACTTGTTTGGCGGCAGTATTTGAACCTTTACAATGAGATTCAGGATGCAGTAATGAGGAGCCAGAGGAGGAGACGCGACGCTCGGCTCTTGTTGAGCTCAGATCAATTGAATCCTTATCTACAATTTGCTTTCCAGCACTTTTCGACAAATCTGGACATGCCCTTCGACTTCGTAAGGGCATCTTCGGCTTTCAACCAAGTACAGTCTCACTTCAACCCAATTCTCTGCCTGATCAAGGACTACCGTGCGAATTCGCCACATCTCGATGTTATGGACCTTTTCATGAATGTTGCTCCGCTAGTGGCTTCCGCTATTTTGTTGGATATTGTGAGGCGAGAACTTAGAGGTCAGTCATCCATCCAAATTCGTTCTCTGCGTTAGTTTTATGTGTGCAATCTGCTCCAATGAGTCTACTCGATATGTATAGAACGGGTTGTGGAATGGCTTGGTCAAGGAAGGCCATTTCCGACCAACAAGCTCAACTAACGTGACGACACCGAGTCTGCAGGCACTCCGAAAGCCAACTTCCCTCTCTACCAAGACAGCTTCGGACAAGCTCTTAAGACCTTCTTTGACGAAGAGTGGCCTTGCGAAGCACGGCATCCAAAGCTCCAAGAGCGATGCGTTGTTGTTAGAACGCGTCATAATACAAAAGGCCATCAGCTTGCCAGCGGCAAAGTCTGGAGTGGCAAATATAAAACGCAAAGAGATGTTGACATAGAACCGATCTTCACAGAGGCCGTCTTCAACAGCTTCAACGAGCTAGCCAACACTCTTATGAACAACGAAAGAAAGAAGGCAGCAGCAAGTGCTGCGGAGGAGAAGCAGATTGCTTTCGGAATTCATATGCATGACATCATGCGCGAACGATGCAAGTTCTTGCGCAAGCCCGGAGAGATCGTGAGCCATCTTATTTGCCTTTGCTGCTTGTTTCAGGCACCTGTCCATGCTCTGTTATGTGGACATGTGGTCTGCGACCATTGCTTTTGTGCTTCGGGCGCGCGCACACGTGAACATGTTGTTCGACTACAGTTGTGCCCAGTCTGCGGCACGAACTGGACTCAAGGCCGAGCGAATGTTGAGATTGTAACGAAGCCTGACAATTGTGGGATAAGAGTTCTGACACTGGATGGGTAAGTTCCCAATATATTCGCCCCCCAGATCACATGCTGAGATCTCCAAGTGGTGGCGTCCGAGCCGTAGTTCAGCTGGTGATTCTTGCTATGATTGAAAAGCGAATCGGGTTGGGAATTCCTATTCAAGAGTTCTTCGACCTGATTGTTGGTACAAGGTACGTATCCACCTTGCTAGTTTTAACTCTCGTCTCTCCTGGCACGCTGACCATCTCGCCACCAGTGGAGGCGGCATCGTTGCGCTTGCTATCGGCGAGAAGAACATGAGTGTTACCGAGGCTACTGATATGTTCAAGAGCTTTGCAAAAAGAGCTTTCAGTCTTCGATGGGGCGCCGGCGTCCCGGTATTCGGCCGCATAATCCAGTTGAAGTACCACTCTCAATATGAGTCACAAGGGTTAGAAGCCTCGCTCAAAGAGTTTTTCGGAGATACGCTACTCTTTGGTGGAAGGCGCGATCTCCAATCTTCGGCTCGCTGCAAGGTAGCAGTGACTACGACAGATACAAACAGAGAAGCTATCCTTCTCTCGAACTACAATCGCATGACGCGCATTAATACGCCCTACCACTTTCAGCGGTTTGAAAAGCCAGAACAGGAGCTTTCAGTATGGGAGGCCGCTCGTGCGACATCCGCCGCCCCAGGGTATTTCAAGAGCTTCTACAAACAAGAGAATTGCCATACATATCAAGATGGTGCTTTGAAGTTGAACAACCCGGTTCTCGCCGCCGACTACGAACGGCAGATTGTGTGGCCCGAGTGCGCACACACTCTACCCGACATTTTGTTGTCAATCAGCACAGGACATTTCCCAGATGCCAAGGTTCGCACGGGAGAGCCGGGCCCTCGAGTAGGCATTGGGCTTGTCAACGGTGCAAAGGCGTTTGTCCAAGTAGGCAGAGACTTCATTGAAGAAGGACTTGATTGCGAGAGAACATGGGAAGACTACGTCCAGTGCACTGTTTCAGAAGCCAGCGATAGAAAGAACCGTCTCCATCGGCTGACTCTACCTATAGATGGTCCTAAGATCAATTTGGACGCAGTGGACAAAATGCCTGAATTGGAGGAGAGGACCAAACGTTATTACGAAAGGAACCAAAGCATCATCGACAAGGTCGCAGGACAGTTGGTTGCGTCCTTGTTCTATTTCACCTTAGTATCGAGAGTAGCCACGACAGTCACAGGTAATCTCAGAAGAACCATTTCGGTCGGGGAAGGGTGGCTAATACTGGCTGTGTAGGAATGATCAAGTGTCGCCTACCACAGGACATTGCGCAAGAAGGTTCTATCACGAAGCTCGTGCGAGGCCTGCGAAAAAGAAATCTGCATGGCGGTAAGTTCGCAAGACTCCTTCAGACGCCATGAAAGGTTGAATGACTCCTTTTAGCCAAACAGTTCCGCATCCGTCCAGATACGACTTCGTCGCGTTGGATACCGGTCCAGATTGAGGACGCCATGCTATATAATGTCGAATATCGGAACAGCATTTTCCAAGTGCAAGTGACCTTCGATCTGATCGACCCGGGTGCGATGACGGCGATATACCTGGATGTTCCCGGGTTTAGCCAGCAAATGATTAGCGACTTTCCTCGCTGTCTCCTTCGTCGGGACTCCGCAACTTGTGAGTTACAGCTTTCTTATTTTGATCTTCCACATGAAGAAATGCTGAGCATGCCCTTATTCCCAGCAACTCCCTCACTGCCAACACCCACCCTGTCTCGGGACAACTCCTCCAAAAACGCCCCACAAGTGTCACCGACACTCAAGCCTCAGGATCCCTTACTAGAGCGGATGTGGAGCAAAGCATCGCGAGACAGGAAATGAACCTAATTCATATCAAGGGTTTGAGATTGCGAACAAAGGGTTGGTACGCAGTATGAAGCGATTTGGCCTGCCATTGGAGGGCCCTGTGGAGGCCAGGAATAGCTCCTTAAGACCTTTCGCCCAATAAATATCTTGTAACGCAAATATCAAATCCATGTATGTGATTATTATCCTCGAGAACACTCCTACCTGAGGATGTAGACGAAAGCCTGACTTCCGCTGCACTAGTGGACGACTGGAATCACTCGCTTGCATGACCTGACTAAGACCTAGCATGATAGATTTCTGGGTTTCTCTACACCAAGCCTATTAAAATGCTGACATGAGCCCCAGGCCTAGACAATGCACATTTTACATTCCGGAATGCACTCCTTTATCTACTGTGTTGGGCTGGGCACTCTCCTGTGGTTTATGGTCAAAGCGCTGCGCTTCACATTCTCTGTTCGTCCTTCCAAATCTTCGCTCGCTCGCTATAAGCGCGGCGATGAGACGTGGGCTCTTGTGACTGGTGGCAGTGATGGTATGGTTTCGCTTCTTAGCGGTCCTCGTTCGGTAATAACGATGACCAGGCATCGGCTACGGCCTCGCACAAGAGCTTGTGTGTCGCGGTTTCAATGTGATTTTGCAGGGGCGCAACAAGCAGAAACTCGAAACCGCCAAAGCCAAACTCGAAGCTGAACGCCTTGGTGCGAAAATCAGGCTTTTGGTGATTGATGCTACTACGGGTTCGACGCGGGATCTTGAAAAAGAGATTGCTTCCGTTCAGCATCTCAATATCACTATTCTCGTCAACAACGTTGGAGGCTATCCACCTGGCATGACGCGGAACTTCAAGCCTCTGACAGAATTCAGCTTCGACGAGATAGATGGCTTTATCGACCTGAATTCTCGGTTCTTGACACGAATTACACGCCTGGTGCTCCCATTCCTCCCTCGCAAGAGCCCTTCTCTCATCATGAATGTGGGCTCCGGAGCGGATATCGGCATGCCGTGGATGGTCATATACAGTGCTACAAAGGGCTTCGTAACCTCCTTCAGCAAAGCTCTTGCACGAGAAATGAAAATGGAAGGTCTTCCTGTCGAAGTTGTCACCTTGACGATGGGTGACGTTCAGAGTGGAAGCAATACAACACCATTGTCATGGAAAGCCCCTACTTCGAGAGCTTTTGCAAGAGCAACACTGGATCGCATTGGGCGAGCTGCGGGTGATATTCCGCATGTGCTTGCACCATATTGGGCACATGCACTGATGCTGGGAGCCTTTGGTTATTTACCTGAGTCGGTGAAACAGAGTGCGTTAGATGAAGAGCTGAGGGCGAAGAGGAGATGGTTTGATAAGGTAGGATAAGCACAGGGAAAACTAGACCGATCCTACATCTCGCGACAAAGTAGACCTATGGTCTCACCTCCACGCTACAATAATCCAACAAAAAGGATGTCGGACCCTCGAGTATCGGCCTGTCGGTCTCGGGATCCCTCCGTACTGCCCTTCTCAAGGTCGGAAACACAATCCCCCCAAATTCCTTGTGATCCTAACAATAATGTGATGCCACACCTTTCACCACACCAGCCGTATAGTCCATCCTCCTCAGCATGAAGTTGTCATCATAGTAGAATTTCTGCACCTTGCAGTGAGTGGGGACGCTGTCTGGGAAGGTGACCTCCAGCACGCGCCAGATCTGTCCATTTTCAGTGTGAGAGTCCAGCTCTCGGGTCACGAAACCAGGCATCGTGAAGCAGAAAGGCGTAGCCAGGTAGTTCCACATCGCCTACCCCGCGAAGTAGCTTAGATGCAGCTCGTCCCACGGTGTCATCCTCGTATGATCAGCGAATACCTCCCGTGGCTTCTCCCTCTCGGCAATGATAGATCCATCATGTCGCTCAACCCACGTACGCGATGGCGTGTAGATCCAGCGGTCATCGGGGTCGCTGTTGCCCAGGCGCCGGAGAACCCTGTGGGGTTTTCGTGTGTCGATCGTCACCGTAGGTTGGTAGTGGGACGGGTAACCCTTCATGTCCAGCAGGTTTCCGGAGAAGTTATATCTCACATCGATGGAGCGGATGGCATTCCAGTTGTTGAGACCACCGTGAGCGGATATGACAGCGGAGAGGAGCTCGGGTCTGTTATTCAGTCAAATTCTTGGATTGTCACGTAAGCTGGTAACAGTAAAACCTTTCTTGAGAGTCCAGTGTCATCATGCAAGTAGTTAGGAGACTGTGGAAATGTTAGATTGTGATGGCCTGGAATGGCTGTGGTGACATGGCTTGGTATGGGGTGATTTTGTTGAGACAGAGAGGCCGTTCATAAGTCTTCTAAGCGGTTTCTCTTACGGACGTTGTTTACCATCATCAGGCCTCCTGCACTCTTACTCCCACTGATTCTATTCGGTGGAGGCACAGCATCTCAATGAATGATTAGTGAGTGAGTCCAAGGTCGCCATTGCTATAGTGGTTCGTCATGATTAGTGAACAGGGAAATTTGCTGTGCTTTGGAATCACGGGTTCCTCTTCCCTCAAATGTATGTCGACTTGCCAACAACATTTCGTACTGATCATAGAATGGTCACTAGCATATGCTCACGCCTGCATCCTATTTGCTGGAGCATGACGCGTAAAGCACGTATCCCGTGGGAGACGGTGCCTCAATATCCGAGGGACTTGTGCAGGAGATTTGTGTGACTGGCCAATGCGGATGCTTGATCTATATCAGTAATCTTAGAGCCAGCTCCATATACGAGGTTGGCTGGAATGATATGTAGAAAGAGAACCTGGACAAGGTGGCTTAATTCGGGCGGCTTCCGCCCTTTATCGGTAAAAATGGGCCTACCGGTGCCAGAGGAGCATCATTTGGCGGTAGTTGGACGCTGCTCTTAACCCCTTCCACTAAGAGAGCCTCTCCAACTGCTAGTCCTAAAATGCCCGAAGCTTAGGTAAATTGGCAACACCCGCGGCAGCCGTACAACTTCTCTTTCACTCGCAGCAGCGGTTGTACCAAAAATAATCCTTCGCACACGTATAAAGCTGCCATATATAGAGCTTCGAGAGCCCCGTCCGGGGCTGTCCTTAACCATTCATTGTGTTAGGAGGCCAGTCTAGAGCAGGTCAAATAGAGGTGTCATTAAACGAGGACATCAAATCTAAGGAAGGAAGGAAAATGAAGCAGGGCTACGAGGTACAAAAGACAACCCAGTGTGCGCCAAGGCCGCACCGCCAAAAGCCTGTACAGCCGGTGTTCGTAACACATTGTACTTAATATCCCTCAACCCTTATTACCTTCCATCTAACATAGTTCCTATTAATGATTATCCAGCTTACAAGTTCAAGTCTCTGTGTACGAGCGTTTTCACCATGTCTCAGTCCCCTTATTCCTCGCTTCCGCTGGGGCCTGACGATATTCGCTTGCTTCGCCTGATGCCGCATAAAAATGAGAAGGCTGACATAAAGTGCCAGCTCTTCAAGTACTCTCTACAGGATTCGGGCAAAAGGAATCACCTGTACGAGGCTTTATCCTACGCATGGGGCGGTTCGGACAAGCCTCTTTTTATCTCCATAAAGGAGCATAAGTTGCCCGTCACAGTGAATCTTCACACGGCCCTATCCCGTCTTCGAGATCGCTCTTTGACACGAATCATATGGATAGATGCCGTTTGCATCAACCAAGACGACCCGAAAGAGCAGGGTGATCAGGTTAAGCTGATGGCGAAGATCTATAGTAAAGCGAACCGTGTGATCGTTTGGCTTGGAGAGATGGCAGATAATTCTGATCAAGCGCTCGAAGAGATACGCGTTGCTGCACAAAAGGAGTCCCCAAATTCTCTGAACGACAAAACACTCAAGCAGGCAATTCTCGCGCTGCTTCAACGACCGTGGTTTCGGCGTATCTGGGTAAGTGAGCAGACCCCTTGACACTAGGCGCGGAAATTACTAAGAGGTCGATCTAGATACTTCAGGAAGTTGCCGCAGCTCGACATGTCCTGATTATGTGTGGTTCCACAGTAATTGACGGATACGTTTTCTGCTTAGGCGTAAAATTTTTCTACGAAGCTCATGGAAAATTGGAGAGTTTGATCCGTTCAATAACTTACCTGATGAGGGGAGCAATCTTCCGACCGAAACACGCAATGAGTTCGCCAAGCAGAGCCTCTCTCAATATACGCCCCCTAGGCGAGCTGATAGACATGTACCATACCCGCGAAGCTACTGATCGCCGCGACAAGGTGTATGCCTTGCTCGGTATGAGCTCTGATGAACCCGGTGCAGCTGGCCTGTCGCCTGATTACGAAATTGGACTGGGAAAACTCTTCGAGCAGCTTGTGAAGTTCCTTCTCTGTGAACAGGTGTCTGTGAAGACTTGGGACGATAAGGAGAGTGCAGTTATCAAGAGCAAGGGCTGTATTCTTGGCCGGGTGTCCTCAGTCAAAAGCGATATTACTCGGGATGACAGACAGAAGGTGGATATCAGCTCCAAGGCATACAACTGGGAATGGCAGGATCTCGAGCCTCTTCAGGTCTCGGCGAAATCCATCCGGGAGGGCGACCTCATCTGCCTTCTACAAGGAGCTCCGAAACCAACGATCATCCGACTGTGTGAGGATTACTTTGCCGTTATCATGATTGCGGCTTCTCTGGACGACCCAACCAAAAGCAGTGTCAAATGGTCAGAATTTTTACAATCGAAAACAATCTTCCCGCGTGATTTTCTACTTGTCTGGGACTGGGAAAATTCCCCAGAGAAGTTGCAAGATTCAGGAGAATACGGAACCTTGATACGAACAAACAACTGGGTGTCAGAACATTCAAAGACAGAGTTAGAAGGTCATTTAGACAAAGCGACCAGAATATGGAATGTTGCACTAATATTAGGAGACTTGGAAGAGCATGGAAAGGCGGAAGAGAGGCTTCGAGAAGCAATAGAGGGCTATAAAATAGCGATTGGAGGAGAACATCCGCGCACGCTAAAAAGTCAATACGGTCTAACGCCGCTATCGTGGGCTGCAGGGAACGGGTACGTTACGGTAGTAAAGCCTCTACTTGCGGAAGATGGCGTCAATCCGGACTTGAAGGATAGTCAATACGGCCAGACGCCTCTCTCGTGGGCAGCCGGGGGAGGGCACGAGGCCGTGGTTAAGCTGCTA
>Ga0335072_10000775_pt1 | contig 56994 bp, 51 predicted proteins | sample Lox_Sample_21_FD_206725 | JGI IMG/M metagenome (GOLD analysis project Ga0335072, IMG submission 206725) | Soil microbial communities from Loxahatchee National Wildlife Refuge, Florida, United States - Lox_Sample_2.1 | ecosystem: Environmental > Terrestrial > Soil > Wetlands | place: USA...
CGGTCAACTCTTCCCTAACCCTAGCGGTTCCCCTAGCGGTTATCCTAGGGTTTACCCTATGGGTCATCTTAACGCTTTTCCTACCGGTAATTCTAGGGTCATCCTATCGGTCACCCTAGCGGTCATCCTATCGGTCATCCTATCGGTCATCCTATCGGTCATCCTATCGGTCATCCTATCGGTCACCCTAGCGGTCACCCTAGCGGTCACCCTAGCGGTCACCCTAGCGGTCACCCTAGCGGTCATCCTAGCGGTCATCCGACTAATCCCCCCCACCCCGACAGGACAGACCCGCAGGGTCTGTGAAAGAAATAAATAGGATGGGGGATGGGGGTTGGGGTGGGTTAGTAGTAGGGTTGCGTCTAGGGTTAGGCTATGCCTTTGGCCCGCATCTCCGTAATGTGACTTACGGCTTAATGTACGCGAGAATTGTAGCTCAAACGCGCTCTGTAATTTGACTTGCGGCTTAATTCGCGCGAGAATAGTAGCTCAGGAACATAGGGTTAGGGTTAGGGTTGACGCTAGGGTTAGGGTTGGCCAGCATCTCCGTAGCAATAACCGTTTTCAGCTTACGAAGAGGTATTATGAGCGATAATTCGTGGTCAATGAGAGTGGAAACAAGTTATGTAAAGCACGTAACTGAATAAACACAGATAGTGGACTCAAATCAAAGAGAATGTAACAGCAATGTAATGGCTCTATATATGATATCGTTGAAGAGCGCGAGAAAGTTGGAGTTTACTCCAAAGAATGGTAAAGAAACCCGAATATGCGACGATTTTGCGAACATAATGAAGTGACTATTGCAGATATATACACCCAGAACTGTTCACCTTCAGCACAATTCCTCGCTTTCACTCCTGGTGGTAGTCAAATAAGAGTCCTGTCAAGCCAGAAGAATAAGAATTACTTTGGCTGTCATTTCCATTCTCGCCAGAGATGGAAACTATTTCCGAAAACTGAAATAACTTTCTCAAAGATGTCAGCCTCGGACAGATTCTACCAAACCGGTACCCGAAATCACTACTGATTGTTCAGCGGAGCAAGGTCTTCCAATGAAGTGGCAATCAGAAAAATTTCGTTGCTTGTCAGATACACAAAATGATCAGATATTGAAATCCAATATAACCAATCATTGTGCAAACAATTTCGAATAAGTTGATAACAAGTTTAAGTCAAGGTAAACTGTGTAAGGTAATCAAGTTTCTAATCGACTTTATTTGTCAATTATTGATTCCAAAAGAGGCATTCGGAATAAAGATTGTCAAAACTCAACAAATAGTCCAAATAATTCACAATGCTGGCTTCGATTGTCTTTTCATCGATCTCGAATATTCAATCCTGTCATTAGAAGATATAAGTCAGTTCTATTTCATAGGTATACAGTTGGGCATCACGCCTTTTGTTCGCGTACTATATCAATGTGGTGATGGCTTTGTTCAGAGGAGTTTTGGATGGAGGTGCATTAGGCGTCATATTTGCTCATATTCACAACCGCAGTACGACTAGTATCTTCAGTAAAGTGATTAACATTAGCTAACAACACTGTCAGTTGATGCTGAGGCTGTGGTTCGAATGTCAAAGTATCCTCCTGGAGGAAAGCGATCAATGACAGGACAGCTTCCACAATTCTCACTGGTACCAACGCCTTTGGATACAGTAATTCAATAAAGTAATTCTCATGGATCCACGGTCCTTCTAATGATGGAAACTAAGGACAGCATCTCCAATATCGACGAAATCGCTGCAGTGGAGGGTGCAGATGTATTGTTGGTCGGTTCAAATGACTTATCAATCGAACTCGGTGTCGCTGCCAAATTCGAAAGCGAAGTCTTCAAATCCACACTTGTAACAGTGAGTGAGGCTTGTAAAGGGCATAAAAAAGTTTTTGGCTTGGCTAGCATATACGACAAGCCTGACTATCAACCTTGGACCGTGAACGACCTAGGAGTGAAGTTCATTCTAGGAGGACAAGATTCAGGTGCCATAACAAGCGGCACAAAGCAATGTATGGCAGGATTAATATCCATAGAAAGTCATGAGTAATTCAAGCTCCGTGTGAATGAAAGTTGAACGAAGAGTATTTCCGGTCAAAAGGTATGAGAGATTATTCACTAGGTAGGCGCTTAGAAATGAAGTGATTTCTGTTTCGCGCCACTCACAATCTAGTCATTTACCTCTCTGCGTTTTTCAATTACATCGAAGAATTTGGTTAGATCATATAGGACAAATCTTTCTAAGTTTAAAGTCTGATCCTCGGTTGTATGATGTACTTGTGGTGATGACAAACTCATATATATGATGCGAAGCTTCGGCCATCGCCATTTCCGAGACTACGCTAGGGAGGAAACTCATTGTCGATCATCGTTGTGGCTATGCAATCGACCCATCCGATTTTGCCGCAGTAACACGAGGACGCCTAGAGAAAATATCTCAACTTCGCCTCTCTCACTCCTGTCATTAAAAGTGCTCAAGTATTTGCCGCGTGACTATTTCCATGGACGCGCGTCGAAACCATCATAAAAAGTAGACACGCATCTCCAATCATCAAGATTTCAAAGTTCTATTGCTCTTATCTCGGTCTGAAACCTTCAAAGCTTCATATTTTGCCCACCATGTTACCTTCAAAGGAAGATGTTGCCAACTTTCTTGCCTTCGCTCCGGATGCGGAAGAAGGCATAGCCTTCATGTTTTTAGAAGTAAGAACTGTTAGCAAGGGTTTATGTATTGATCTAACCGATATACTCAAAGGGCGCTCAAAACGTTGAGGAAGCTGTCAATCAATTTTATGAAGATCCAGGCAAATACTCCCGCGGTCCGATATCTACCAAGCCTATTCCACAAGCCAGAACGACTACCGGTCAAGTCTATTCTCCTCCATCGCATGCTCCACCGTCATATGCAACAAACAGAGCAACTCATCCACCTCATACGAATATAGTGATTCAAGCTGCGCATGTTCGCGCTCGAGATGAAGTACGCTTCACTTTCACATTGAATATGACTTCAAGTTAACACTTGTTGTAGCAAGAAATGCAGAACTTGCTTCAGAGCGTTCAATACGCTAATGGCATTTACAACAGTGATATTGAACCGGAACATGACACAGACTTTTACTGTCGCTGTAATATTCATCAGTACAAGTACAGAAAAATCAATCGGCTTGCTGTCCAAGAGATGTGGTCAAAAGCGGTTGCTTATCCAGGTTCGTCATATCTGAGAAATGACAAATACTTCAAAACTAACTTTCAAAAGGAGAAAGATTCTACCATGACTGCTATCAGAACAGTATTTTCACTGGCAATCCATATAAGCTTCGAGTTGTTTCACCATATGGCTACAATTCCGGTGGTCTTTACTTTGTACAAAAACCGAAGCCATTCTACTATACCAAGTCAGTTCAGCAAACGATACAACTCAATGCTACTCTCAATGCAGAAGCTCAAGCATCCATCGATGCTAAAGAACCAAAGGTCAACATCTGGGAGATCGATCGGATAGAATCTTCAATGGCAAATATGAGCCTTGAACCATCTTCATCAAGACAAGAAAGTGACGAAAAGGTACCGTTCGAAAAAGGAACGTCTGAAAAGCGACAAAGTGTTAGCAATACTCTCACAAAGACAAACACTGAGATCTCAAAGTCATCTAAACGAACAGGTTGGAAAGCTGCACTGAATATCAAATCATCAGAAGAGAAAGCTGCTGCAAAAACTGATAAAGTCAACATGCATGCTCGTGAGCTTCGAAACGATATCTTGAGAGAAGAAAAGGGCAGATGGCCTAATGAAGAATGGCGACATATTGTGACAGCTTATCAGGAAAAGGTTGGTATGACTCGAAAGATAGCTCACCTTCGAAATCGCTATCCTATCCAGTATCTTCACCTCCTTCGAGCAGGATATTTTGAACCAATCCCAGTTGCTTGGGCAAATCAAGCATCTAATCCTCTGAAGTTTAGTATTGAAGCATCAGCTGGATGGAGAGGAATCACACCAGCTTGGAGAGGATACGAAGATACTGCAGAAGAAAGACTATATTGGGTCTTGAACCACAGAGAAGGAAGTGTTGGAATGAGAATGAAACCAGATTTCATCTCTGCTATGAACATGGCTCTTGCTAGGATGGCATCTGCTGTTCCACCACCTCCTGCGTATTACTCGGCTGATGATACATGTCATGTTCAACATACATCTGAAGGTTACTCGAAACAGGTCATGCCAGCTCCATTCAGACCATTTGATGCACGAAAAGCTCCTACAGACGATACTATGATTCTGTTGGATGTCTCTGGATCAATGGACTTTGATCCAGTTAGACCTGTCTATGATCAATATCTCATCACCAGATACACAAGGTCTACTCAACCCAAAAACAAAGGTGAGTACTTTTACCGCAATTTAGAGAATTAAATACTAAACTATCCTATCACAGACGTCGCAAAAGCTGTTATTCGTCGATTCTCTGATGCAATGGCAAATTACGATCACAATTTCCAAGGTTACCAACTTACCACTTTCTCAAGTCAAGCAAGTCATATCGGTATTGTCAATCATTGGAATCTTGATAAAACATGGAAAAACATCAGGTTTGGTGGTGGAACACGAGTCATGACAGGTTGGCAGAAGGTAAAGGAGTTACACTTCCAGAAACATTCCGAATCTGCAACACATCATCCTGTATATGGATGGCAAGCAGGTCCACAAACTCCTATGTTGAGGTTACTTCTACTACTCGATGGAGAAGCAACTGATATGGATGAGTTTGAACTTGATCTTCTCTCTCTCTCTTGGGTTCATGTCACGATCTTCTTAATTGGAGTTGATGGATGTCCTCATCATCACAGACACGCCAATGAGTTACAGAGGATCAGTGAAGTCAATCATCATGTTTCTTTTGTCGATGCGCAAGGTAACACTCCGGAAAGATTTGTCACTCATGAACTACTCAAACGTCATCTCGGCTACGAACTTACCATGCCAGAATTTGAGGAATTGGAACACCCACCACCTTATTCAGCCTGAATGAGTGATACTAGATAGTTATTCGAGAGGAAAGTCAATGAGTTATAGTAAACTTTATCCATTATTTCATACTAACAACCGCATATAAGCTCTACCAAGTGGCAGAGATGACATTATTTCTGTTAATCTGTGATGTACAGGACGATAATTACCTGGCATGAATCAATATCTCTGCACGGATCATTTGGTGGCAAATGGATCAACAACCATGTTTAAAATGCATTAAACAAGCATTAAGTTGGCGCAGGTTCCTAGTATCGTTCGATACGCCAACGGCTTATAAGCCTGTCCATTGGTGTACACCGTGAATGAGCTGTTTTATGATCCATGCAATTATTCCGACAATAGGCAGATCGTACCTAGTAACCAGTTCTCGGATTTGAAGCTATCCACTAAAGAGGAAGGTTAAGTTTCTGACCCACTCTTGATTCCGGAGCTAGCTAAAGCTTAGAATACCCCACCTGCTTGTTTCTGCTCGATATCAACTGCGTCCTTTTAATCCTGTCCATAATGACTACTATTGGAAGGTCGACAAGGTACTGGTCAGTGTCGATCAATCGTCCGAGGGATACAAAGAGTGGTGCTGATCCTGTATGTTGTCATCTCGTGGAATCATTCTACCAGCTTTGTTTTTAACATGTTGTTTAGTCCAATTACAATCACCACTTTCTTCGTAGGTGCTCTTGCAGCTCCTCATGCAACTCCTTATGGCCACCTTGTACTCCATGAAAGAAGGTCAATTCCTGCTCTCAATCGAGTAGATCGAGTGCAGCCAGACTCAATTGTACCGATTCGAATTGCACTCAAGCAAAGCAACCTTGAAAGTGGCTATGAACGTTTAATGGACGTTTCTCACCCATCATCCAAGAACTATGGCAAGCATCTTACATCAACTGAAGTTCACGAACTTTTTGCTCCGACAGAAGAGACAGTACGAGTAGTGAAGGAATGGCTAGTTCACTCCGGTGTCGATATCAGTAAAATCTTGGATTACGAAAATAAAGGCTGGCTCGCAATTGATATACCCGCTCATCAAGCTGAACGTCTACTTTCAACAGAATACTATGAGCATGACAGCAAAGATGGTATTAGAATTGGATGTGACGACTACTCTCTCCCAATACATATTTCGGAACATATCGATTATATCAAACCAGGAGTTAAAATGTCACCACCACTCAAGAAACGTATTGTGAAACGAAACTCATGGAGACAAAATGGAAATCCATCACCTCCTCATGGCTTTCCAAATTGGTTTCCTAACTGGCAACTACCTCCTGCTGCGTATGGATTACCACCAGATCTACAGAATTGTGGTGTCAATATTACTCCTGTTTGTATTCAGGCACTCTATCACATCCCAAAAGCTACATTTAGCGATCCAGCAAATGTAATGGGCTTATATGAATCGTACGATGCGTTTTCACAAGAGGTGAGACTCCTTCACATACTAAATATTCTCATTTGCTGACCTTCCAACAGGATATCGATCTCAGTTGGGAACATTACGCACCTTGGGTACCTACTGGAACATCACCGAAAGTTCTATCCGTTGATGGAGGTACAGCTCCAGTCGCACCAGGTGATCCACGAAACAGTGGTGAAAGTGACATCGATCTTTTCTTGTCTTACTCTCTTATCTACCCACAGTCCGTGATTGTATATCAAGTCGATGATTTACCCAATTCTTCTGGCGAAACAAACATTCCAGGTTTCTTAAATACCTTCTTGGACAGTATTGATGGGTCATACTGCAACTATACTGCCTTTGGTATTACAGGCGATAGTCCAGGCATTGATGCAACATATCCAGACCTCAACAATGCTGGCGGCTACACAGGACAATTGGAATGTGGCGTCTATAAGCTAACTCGTGTTGTTTCTATCTCTTACGGTGAGGCCGAATCAGAGCTTCCGAAGCCATATGTTGAACGACAGTGTAACGAATTCATGAAACTCGGACTCCAAGGACACAGCATTTTTGTTGCAAGTGGTGACTATGGCGTTGCATCTTTTCCTGGCTCAAATGGAAATTCAGAAGGTTGCCTCTCTGCACCAGGCATGAACGGTACCATCTACAACCCGGATTACCCGAGTGGATGCCCATATATTACCTCTGTAGGCGCTACTCGCTTGTATCCAGACCAAACCGTGAACGATCTTGAGAGTGCTATGCAGGTCAATCTCACTGCATTCAATATCATGGTAGGATCTGGTCCGACAGGAGTTCCATTCGATTTCTTTGCGACTGGAGGCGGTTTCTCCAATTTCTTCACACCAGCATCATATCAACAAGCGGACGTATCTAATTACTTGAAATACCATGATCCTAGACTACCGTACTATATCGCGAATAGTACCGGTACTAACTATGGAGAGAAAGGCGGTTTGTACAATCGCGCTGGCAGAGGTACGTAACACATAAAGACTTGAATGTAGATACTAATCGATGTACTTTTCAATAGGTTACCGTGAGTTTGAAATATTCAAATCAATATCTGGAAGAATGACTAAGTTTAGCTAGCTGACGTCTCCGCTAATGGTGCTTACTTGCTGCAATACCTCAACCTCACTCAACTCACCTTCTTTGGTACAAGTCTCTCGTCTCCAATCTTCGGCTCTGTCATAAATCTTATCAACGATGAACGTACCGCTATAGGCAAAGGACCGGTAAGTGAACTCTACACCTTCTGCTGTTGATGAAGCCACATTTTTGTATCGTACTCACTCCCATATTCAAGGTTGGTTTCGTCAATCCAACACTATACGCCCATCCAGAGGTTTTGAACGACATCGTGAATGGTAGTAATCCCAATTGTGGAAGTTCAGGATTCAAAACCGCACCAGGATGGGATCCGGTAAGTTGAATGCATACATCGTTCTCAGGGATAGTTCACTAATCGGAACCATTCCTTAGGTGACTGGACTAGGCACACCTAACTATCCTGCGATGTTAGAGTTATTCCTGAGTTTGCCATAGACTAGATGGAAATATAGGTCTCATGTACTCCGTAGTTCATATGTCCAATGTGACATGACTAAAAAGACATATTAATGACTTCTACGTGAAAAAAATCTTAAAAAAAGACCTTTCTTTTTGGTTTTCATTTTCCATTTTCCTAGTAATGGCACGGTTAGAGGTAAAAATTAAAGTTCGTTGAACAACTTTGCTATTATTGAACCTCCCATCAAAAGTCATTGAATTCGTACTGAATCTTAACTCGCATCCTTATTTAAGAACAACAAGTTAAAATCCATTGCTATATAAATATTCTGCAGGAACAGGAGGTATCGCGTCAGTACCATCAACAAAAATTACAGCCATTCCACCCTGGAAATGAAATTGAATGTCTATGTCAAGTATCAGTAATTGTACTAAGACCAAAGAAAATTCGGATTCTCCTTTCCTATAGTATCATATTTGGGACACTTACGGCAATGAAAAAGAAATACTCCCGGATTAGTAACTTGATATCGTACAGCCAACCATGTAGGCCCTTCAGCATTAGGAATAGTTGTAAAACCATCTCGTAATTCAGGATCGACGAGATTAAAGTTTTCTGGAATTTCTTGTATGGCTTCGGCAACAGTACTGTAGTTGAACAATCCAATACCAGAACCAATAATGTAAGCTTTCGTACTGTGTCTGTGTAGTGGGTGCGGTGGTTGAAGTGAAGGAGCATCAATCAAGACAATGATGTCAACCCATTGACCCATTTTCGTGGTCATGATTAAATCGCTGATGTTGGAGGGAAACTGAGCTGTAGGATCAAACAACACTGGAGTTTTAAGTGTATCGGTACTCATCGGATACATGTCCTTGCCATTCAATGTCCATTTCGATGCTGCTCCTACATGATTGATGCTCAAAAATAATGTATTGTCAGCGGTCTGTGATGGAGGACTTGGAGGAAACGGCTTGATGGAGCTATCACTGAATAGAAGTACTGATGCAGACGTATTGATACCGGCGTAGTTGATGTAAGGATTTGATATGACGTTGTTTCCACTTGCTCCTTTGTACTTAAGAATCGCAGTACTGCTGATCAGTTGATTGAGTCCAGTATTCGCCACACGAATTGTATATTGTCCAATGGGTTGATCTAGTTTGATCATGGCTGAATACCTATTGCCGTTGAAGACAGTAACGGCGTCAGTAAGGACCGGGTTGATATGACCACCATCCACTTCATAAATCCACATTGGGTGATCATCGATGGATATTTCGAGGGCGCAAATTCCGGTGGCACCGATAATGCTGATACTGGCCCATCCGTCTGATTTATCAACCTCAATGATCTCTACTTGACCGTTACTCGCCAGACAGGTATCATAAGCTCGCGGAGGAAGTCCAGAAATATTTCCCGGAAAGCCGGCCAAGGCTACCGGATTATCTGCAGGAATGCAACTACGTAGTGTCAGCTATCTCAAAGCTCTTTGAACTACCACTGACTGTTAACTTACCCTTTGGGAGTGAGCGTAGTACCGTTTAAGATAGGTGCCAGAGCAGGATTCGTAAGACTGTTAATCTCATCCTGCGACAGACAATTCTCCTGACCTTTGCCGTTTATCAGAATTGAATCCACGCAAATGTAATCTATCCCAGATTCCTTTACCAACTTGATCACTTCGTCAGAAGTAAAGCTAATCCAGTCAGAGACAAGCATGGGATTGGTATTCGCTTCAGCTTTCAACATAGCAGCAATATCAGCAGTATTGTTACTAATCATTCCAAAAGCTGTAGGTTCTTTGGCCGACGGTTTTATAATGATAGGGCCATACAAGCCATCCATTATATGACCTCGTTCGTGCTACTTGATAGTTAACATACGAGAGAAGTAAACCAGTGGTAAAGGAGAATTTACTGCATGATACCAGTAGCTACCATAATCTGTAGCTGTCCAACGGTAGAGAAAGGATTGACCTGGTTGAATTGGTCTTTGTGATATTCCAGGTACACCGTCTGACCAAGGAGTCCCAATTTGCGCGATACCATGGAAGTGAATTGTCACTGCAAACGGCAGACAGTTGTTTACGACAATTTCAACATTGTCGCCTTGATTCAGCTCCAGAGCAGGACCAGTAAACTGACCGTTCATAAGGATTGCATTTCTGACGTGTCCATTAGGTGCTACTGGTTCCCAAGTCAAGTTAAGTTCATAGAAGACCGAATTTCCATGTCCATTGTATGCCGAGTCTCTGGATTGAACGCTATTCTGTGGGAGTGCGAATGAAATTGGTAGGAGCAAGAAAGCTAAAATCCAAGAATATGCTGATATAGAGAACATTTTTGCGTACATTTCTCTTCAGACAACGAAACGATCTTAAAGAAAGACACTGATAAATCTGGGTTCTGTATACAATTTATGCCATAGTGTCGCTAAGCCTGCAATTTGGCCCCAAGTACGGTCTGTGTAAAATTATCAATGCGTAACTGCCGAGATCTAATTTCTCCCACTCTTGCAAATCCTATCATTGGTCATATTTAAGTTACGAGGATTTGGTTGTCATCAAAGTCAGCCCTCATTGACGACAAGAGTACCGTTTATGTCCTAGCCTGTGGCAGCCTTTGCCTAAACGAGGACCATCAGATACTTAAATACGATGGAAAAGTAAGCGGCTTAGAATGAACCCTATAGGAAAGTCAAATTTTATGCATAAGCCTCAGCACAGCTCACTCGGTTCCACATTGTACGAAAATCTTACTTAGGTGCGTCGTTCGGACTTTCGGACCGGAAGTCGAGATGCGTGAGGACTTGATATGTGAAAATCGAGTGGCCATACCGTAGAGCTAAGAGTCAATATAATTCCATTGTGAAAACTGGAATCAAGCATCCTTAATATACCGCCAAGTGGTATTGTCAGCACCAGAGCAATCGTTCCTGGCGAACCGAGCTAATAATTTGTAGTTCACTGGTAGAAATTTGCTGACATCTGGTCTCAATCATGCCGTCTCCAGTGTTGTTCTTACGCCAACTCTTGGCCTTCGGAGGTCATGCCATTCGGATTTCAACATACCATACCGGTAAACGTCCGAATTGAATGCTTTACCCGCGTTGTCAGAAATCTTTGGCCCCGAATGTTCGGAAAGCCGCGGAACCGTGTTAAAGTAACAATGAGAGCCACTCATTTCTCCTGGAGACGGATGGCGTACATCAGCAATCTTTGATCTCCAATCTCCTCATCATCTTCATCGTCGACGCCTTCTGCGCTTCACAAAGAGGCATCCGGTTGACAGACTGCGTCAAAGTACTTTCGGTTACTACAAGTGTAAGCACGGCAAGACGAGATAATTCAAGCCCCCACCTAGCACCCTTTACGTTTCGTGTCAGCGACGTATTTTGTTACATCGGTATAAGCCAGAAATTGGCTGACAATATTGAGCTACCGCGAAACCTCGTGATTACTTCGTTTGCCGATAAACTTCTTCTACCAAAGATTTGAGCGTAAGTCTTCAGAGTTACGGAGTACGGAGTAAGGCCCAATTCGTTCAAGTTGGATTCTCTGTGGAGAACATGTTCAATAGAATATCTAACTACCAGATTAATACAGGAAACCTAGCTTCAGTAATTCTCACAATCGGATCGGTTCAATCCCATCTAAGGTATGAAAATACGTGAGAGTTGAAGTGGAGAAGCGCCAATATTCACAATAGTCCTACAAATGGTGCCTGAATTTTCATTTCATCGAACCAGAAATACTACCACTCCTTCTTCCTACCCTTGAACCTTTCCCTTTGATCCGCGCATTCTCTTGCTCCAGTTTACCAACCAACTTTTCCAAATTCCGTAACCTCATCTCCAAAGGTACTCCATCTTCGGTTTGTAACCGTTGTTGATTTTCTTTGTACAGACCCATTTCTCTCTTTACTCCTGAATCACTTCGCTCTATTTCTCTCTCAGGCTGTGCGTATATCTCGATAACACCGCTTGAACTCTCTCTGCCACGTGATGTATATGCCAAAGTTTTGGCTGATTGAAGCGGAAGAGGATAGTCTGCTTGTTGCATAGGGTCAACATAATCCGTACGGAAACGTGGATCTACACGTGTCAATTGGGAATGCTGTGAAGCGTATGATGATAACGTTTCTTCTTGTTGTTCTCGAATGTAGCGAGTCTGTGGAAGAGTCTGTTGACGTGATGTTTGTCGTGTAGTTGGTATCGATCTAAGTAGCTCAAATCGATCGATTTCTTCCTTGGAGCTAGAGTCACTATCCACTCCTAGAATAGGAGAGTCACCTCGAGGAATGCCATTACTTCCGCTCACTTGAAGTTGATGTGAGATTTGCCTAGGAATGTTGTTTGGAGTCAATGATGGCTGACCTGATCCATCACGAGAGGTTGAAGATTTGCGTTGCTGAAGTGGAAAAGGCGAATATATTGCCTTTGAGAGCTTCGAGCCTTGTGGTGTGCCGTCCAGTTCATAAGGACCGTCCTTTCGAAGTCTCTTCTCAGTTCCTTTTCGAGGAAGAACATTATCATACCCAGGCAAGTTAACAGCGTCAGGTGAGGTGTCAACGGTAGGCATATTTCTTCCGGACATGAAGTCTGATTGGGATAGTTTCAGCGATAGTTGTGGTGGTCGAGGAGATATGCCATTTCCTAACAGCTGGTCTTCTCTGGTGCGTAAATACTCACGTTGTTGTGGTTTCTCGGCAGTAGCCATATGTTCTCTAGACTGCTGTTTCTCCACAGGAGGAACGTAATCTCGTGGTAGTGATTTCTCAACTGTTGGCATATAGTTTCGTGCATGCAATTTCTCTGCCGCTGGTAGATAATCTGGTGATCGTGGTGTCTTTGCATTGGGTAGATAGTCACGTTGCTGTGGTGTCTCTCTTCCATTTGATTCGCCAAAGCCGTCTTCCATATCTTCACCATCTTGAGAGTGACGTGGACCTTGAATGGGAAAGCTTTGGTTAGTGACAGTTGTAGCCGGTGTTTGTGGATATTCAATGGAGGCATTATCGTTTTCTGATACTCGAGTTGTTGATATTGTGCGTGCAATGGACATGGTCGACGCGGTTGGTGACATTGCAGATGCAATAGAGGCATGTCTACCAGGATCTGGTGGACTCCAAGGCTTTGATGAGCGTGAGTGAATAGAGATAGAAGCACTTCCACTTCCACTGCCAGATCTAATGGTTCCCATAGCAGTTCCTGGTCGAGCTGCTGCTAGAGCTTCACGATGTCGAATAACTTTCTTTTCGACCTTTGTTAGAGGTCTTGGAAATCCACTAATAGGATGACCTCCATCACCATCGACATGAAGAGCAATCTCAATCACAGACTGGTTGTTTGACAGGATTATATCGATAGGTGGTAAGCGAAATTGCATATCCAGAATCATCTCACCAGTCACCTTCGTACTGATTTCAACACATTTTGGAGTATCAACTCTTCCTACTTCTCGAACTACAAATTGTGGAGTGAAGCTGTTCTTTTCGCGGATCAGTTTGCCTAATCCTGCAATCTCCTGAGTTTGATTAGGTAGACGACAGAGAATCAGACCTACAGTAGTTAGCTAAATAAAAGTCGAGTAGAAGATAAGGTCATACCTTTGGCAAGAAATCGACCATCTATTAGCTCCACAATATTTTCTACGATTTCGAAGTAGAACAAAGTGGCGAGTAATCTAGAGGCAATTTCTTTGATCTGCTGCATGTCGACGTGACTACTCGTGAGGCTCTGAAGGTGTTTCATCTTAGGTAAATCATCTGCTCCAGGTATTCCCATCATCGAAACTGGATTGAACCGAATGAACCTGGTATCTCGTTGAGAAAGAGGAAGATTATTCCAGAAATCATTGGAAGTCATTTGACATCGAGTTGGTGATGTTGCTCTCCTCAGAGGGTCTCGTGAACTTGCGATACTTCTCAAAGATCCAACTACCGATGGAGTGGCAGTTCGAATCGATGCTGAACTACTTGATATTATCTGTTGACCTGGTTGGGCATCGACACCAGTCCCAAGTGACAACACAATATCTGGATATTCGATCTGATCTTGCTTTCCTGCAAGTAGTTTGCGTTCACTTTCGGCAATGGAGATTGGATTCCGGAAGTTGATATCTGCCGCCGTGTATATTTGCTTTGATGGATCGTGTCTGAATGGCTTGAATAGTCTGGGAGTAGCCATTGATGCACGTGCAGCTTGCCAAACTTTGAGCTCTTGGTCTAGTTTGTCAGGTCGGCAGAAGTTATATGGCAAGAATTCAGAGGATTTTCGGTTGTAATTGGCAAAAACGACTGGTGATCCAGTAGAATTTGTTGCTGTTACGGCAACTTTGATGGATGATGCTGGCATCCCAGGTAGACTCTTGCCGCCAAAGAGGTGCTGAGCTTCCGGGAAAGCCTCCTTCAAAGAGTTGTCCAGTGAAGAAGTGTCGAATTTGCTCTTGCTATAGGTTTCGAGTAATCGGCCAATACCAGGAATACCACGTCCTGTTCTTCGGGCGAATCCATCGTTCAGAACGCGTTCAATGTAGAAGTAGCATTTGTCAAGCGACCAGAATCTTGTCGAAAGACCGAGTGCTATTAGTGAACCAGTTCCGGTACCAATGACAAGATCAAAGAAGCATCGGATTGGAAGTTTACCACCCCATTCGCGTTCCAAGAGTCGTAGGATCTCAAGTTGGACGACAGCTCGAATTCCACCTCCATCAAGAACAAGAATACGCTGACCAGCCGTTTCAGGCATGATGTAGACGGTACTTGGCTTGTACTTTCCGGCCATATCTGCTTCAAGGGGACAATCTTGGATTTCCATCAACGTCTTCGACTTCGGTTTGCCGTAACTCTTAACACATGACGTGCAGAGAATGTGCGAACACGGCAGGACATGTTCAGGTTGTTCAAATAGACAGCATAGACACACCGAATGGCTTTGGAATAACTGCGCCATAGATTTCAGGTGCTTCCGATAGAATGGAGCCAACGTTTCGTCACAATGGATCGCTGCGGCGGCGATCTCGGCAGGTGTCCCGTCTCGCGTTTGATCACTGAGAAGATCCATCAAGTATTCCAATCGAAAATATACTGCGGCATGAAATTCTTCATGATACGCTTCCCAAGTGAAGTCAGCACAGTACTCTCCGCTGTGAAAAATGGTCCCATCTCTTGTTTGATGGCCTTTGGATGAATGACCGGCTCGAACATTGACGCAGCGAGACTGAGTCGAGATATACTTCAGATTTCGATGCATTGTAATGGCATCGAAATGTCGCATGAGGGTTGGATATTCAGCTCCGAAGGCGACAAACTCGCAAGGCCAATGTCGATCACAAAAATCTTCTAAAGCAGTGTCGAGATGATTTATGTATTCTGGGAAAATTCGTTCCGCACTGCCGCGAATCTCCTTACGCACGGAATCCAACATGATGCAAGATGCAACCATGGTGCTAAGTTCATGGAAAATCGCTTTAGGATCAGCGCGTCCATCCTTTGGCGTTAAGCGTTCCATGATACTAAGAGCCAAGCGAAGAATGTTGCCTCCAAAGTCGAATGGAATCGGATTGTTAATAAACGAAGCCTGGACAAAGTCGAATGCTATATCGAGAGTCTGAGCAAAGTGATCAAACGCACATTGAAGGTAAGATTGAAGCTCTGCAGAGTCCAGAAGCATGCGAAGAGTCCTCTTCCTCTCACGCGTGAGTTTACATCCTTCGTCAATGGCAGTGTATAGCTTCTCGACTTGCTCTTGTATCAACTTTGGACGTCCTGCAGCCGGAATGCGGACAATTTTGATTGAACTGTAATAGCAAAGCACGAGCTCTTCCAATGTATGGACTCGCTTGTTCCTTGCAGTCCAGAATTCCGCATACTTTTGAAACGAAGGATTCCGTTGAACTGTCTGTGAAAGTGAGTCGAGTAATTGTGTCGTCGCGTACTCAACATCCCAAAGATCTTCGTCAATATTGACCTCAGTTGCGTTAAGAGCGATGATGGCGCAAGGTAGAACGGGCTGATTTGCTGAAGTCTCGAGTGCTGCTGAGGCCCAATCAATCAATCTCTCGAAGACACCTTCAATAACTCGAGGATTCTTCAATACGAAGACGATGGTGTCTGAGAACGTGAATAATAGCCGAGGATAGAGATGTGCCACAGCGAACTGTCTACTTCGTTTCTCTGTTGTATCCGCCCATTGGAGTTCGCGCTCAGAGTTGTGTCTGACTTTTGGCGTTGCTTCGGCGACATAACTTTTTCTGTCCTCTCCTTGTTGTTTGGCTTTGCGAAATCGTGACTTGACAGGCTCTCTTTCTCCGCCATCTAGACCTTCACAGTCAGCATACAGCATCGGATTATCCAAGAAGCATGTCGACGGATCAGAGTAGAGATGAACATCCTCAGACGTTGGAAGGTCCTTTCCTGTCATACCAACGACTGGAGATGGTAATTTCGCCTTGTTTGGTCCACCTTTGAATGCAATGAGGAGATTGATCAAGGTGCTCTTGCCGGCACCACTTTGGCCTACAAAAGATACTAAAGATGGTGTGCGAGTATCTCGTGCAGTACCATGACTCCAGTCTGAATGAAAGGATAGTCGTCGCCTTTCACTCTTTGTTGAAGTCATCAATTCGGCATATCGACCTGTGTCATGGAATATAAGCGGTTCGCCTTGGCGATTTTCGCGGTCAATTCCTGCGCGATATGTAAGTTGTCGGTTTGGTGTGAATTTAATTTCTTCTTACCAAACCAAGCCGTATTCTCATCTTGCATACATAGTCTTGCATAAATCTTTTCGTCGGCTGGTGGTGACAACGCACTTTGTACCTTCTTGGCGGTCCATGGATCTGTCTTTTCATGGACAATGCCTGAAGTTGCTTGCTTATTCTTGCGATGTGGTAGTTGGGCCTTCCAGCAACTTTCACACAATACAACATCGCAAGCATAGCAGAAATGCAGAGGTTGATCTTGTGTATCATCATCTGGATCACATGCTTCACAACTTATCTCGTCCTGTTCTTCGGCGAGAGTATCATTGTCTTCGCCAAAGGTATCTCTGCGCAAAGGTTAGCAGAAGTTTGAATCACTAACCTTCCAATTTGGGAGTTGAAAGTACCGATTGTTTGTACGATGTTCCACGGGAGAGAGCAGATCACTTCGGTAAGCCCTTGAGGCCATGATGCAGGTACCGACGCCCCTGATAAGTATCCTCAGAAGCCGATCGGCTCACCTGACGGCACAGAAGACTGGTTAGACGATGACGGATGGCGTCATTGCCGATTTCGTCTACGGCACGACCGGAGCAGTGATGTAAAATGTCCAAGGTAGCGACAAGAGACGAGCAATTGCAAGTAGAATGTCTCGCGGACTGGAACAAAAAGAGTGTTGCAGGTGGAGCATCGATTCCATCAACAAAATATACTGTCGACCTGGCTATTGGGTAAGCCATTGCTGCCGGTCGGACCATCATACGGAAAGACGTTAGTGTTGATGATGCTGACGGGATGCTATTCGCCTGGGACCAATTGAAGCCACTACGAGCGTGATGTCGCCCCTGTGATCCGTGAGTCTCCCGGCACACCCATTGCGGTTGGACGCTACCACGCAGTTGTACAACGTCGGTCGTTGACAGATGGCACGCCCGCTCCTCGGGACCTTGCAGGTCGGGATTAAAGCTGCGCAAATTAAAGGAAACGCTCACCCACCGGCCATGCTGCGCCGATGTCCGATGCTCGTTGCTTGGTGGGAACCTTATCTGGCCATGCGGTTGATAAAAATGGCCCTTGCTCAATGGTTCACTGCATTCAGTTTCGGCGGGCAGAATCTTGACAGATTGGTAATTCGTAGTTTTGCTTTTGCTGGCCATGTTCTCCTTCTCCAGTCCATGATAGGATCGTTGTCGACCTGCCGAATGTAGCGGCCCAGGAACTCAACAACCCTGTTCGAAATTCCGACCAGTGAATTGTCGCAGGTGTCGAAACAGTTGTGCTGAATGTTGGTAATTCTTCTTTTCTCTTTCTGCTACACCCGGCAATTGCGCAAGCCAATGTAGATCCACGCAAGTAACCACCCGCCGTCGCACTAGTCTGACTTCCAACCTTGCTGTCTCGGAACTCTCGTCAGCACGAAGACTTTGGCAGGTGTGCGAAGTACGAAATGGGAAAAGTGGAGAGCCCTATAACTGACATGCACGAGATATAGTGAAGTCGAGGTAGAAAAGTGCAAGAGGTTTCGACTAACACTGCTGCAGTTGCTGGTCCGACGAAACAGGACTCCGTGGCGACGCCTCACAGCAACGAAACCATGTGCAACTGAAATTGGAAGACTTCTCCAGCCCACCTCCACAAATTCTGCGCCGACTTGGGGAAAATCTAGCGGTCCAACGGGCCGACATCTCAAACGACCTGGCGCCGCGCGACGGCCTTAAGAGGCCCTGAGCCGCGATCGCCGTCAAGATAATTGGCCCCCCATTTTCACACCAGTGGCCAAAAATTCCTAGGTACGGAGTACTTGTACGAGTGAGCATTTAGTTCTGACTGTATCGAAGACAAACAGTATATAATAGGAGCGTGAAGTCGCACTTTTGAATGAGAGTCTGTACATCCCACCAAGCGCCGCGTTGCACCATCAACATCGAACCGCGCCGCATGCTTGAGCTCTTCCACAAAAAAACAAAAAAAAAAAAAAAAAGAAAAAAAGAGGTATCTCTGATTTGTAAGAGCTTGGACTGGCAGAGTCGCATGCTCTCAATTTCGCCGCAAAATCCCAATCCTGGCTGCAGGAGACATGGGTACCGACGATAAACCTTGGGTGGACGGACCATTTACATTGATCACCACACCAGGAAAAATGGTTAATTTGGTATGTGAATTGGATTCATTAAATCCATGCTAGTAATTACACGTGAAATACCATTCTGATAGCCTTAGACTACTGATCCATCTTTGAAAATGGCTGTTGAGATGGCCCACGCTCATAATCTCTTTCTACGTGGCTTGAACAGCGTATATCTTCAAGCTCCAATGGTGAAGCAGAAACAGGATGTTGAGGACCTCTTCATTTTCTGTAGAGCTTGGATCATCGGTGTCAAGCATCACCACGGTATTGAAGAGACAAAGCTCTTCCCTGCCATCGAAGAAATTACCAGATATCAGTCCACCTGTGAAAAGGAACGTGCTCAGCATAAGATAATCCATGATGGTTTGAACTTACTGGAGAGATACTTGACCGAAACCGCACCTGAAAAGTATCGATGGGAAGATCTCCAATCCGTTTTCAATACTTTCGTGCCTACTTTGCATGCACATCTGAACGAAGAGATCCAGATTTTGCTAAGCTTAGAGAACATTCAAGACAAGGAAGGTCTTATCGAGATCTGGAAGCAAACGGAAGATGCTGCAAAAGCCTTCAAACATCCTAGAACTTTTGTGAGTTGCCCTGGCTTCAGTTCCGTGCTCATGGCTATACAACTGGCTCAGAGCTTTTCCGTCTGCTGTTGAACCATTCGCTTATGACTTGACCATCACCAGGATATGGTCATGCCTATTGCCTTAGGATGTACAGATAAAACGTACGAAGGCGGTGTCCACAAGGACTTTCCACCATGGCCGTTCTTCATACCCTATATGGTCAACTACTGGTTTTCTTGGAAGTTCGCTGGCGCGTGGAGATTCTGTCCATGCGACTTCTGGGGACGGCCACGACCACTGGAGTTTTTGAAGAGCTAGGATAAGGATCTATTGGAGTTCTTAGGTTACAGATAGAGCTGTGCGAATACCCGATTGCCATAGCAAATCTAGTATCATTGAGCGCAGATCGTAATCCTGTATATCTAGCTTCAACTGATTTGCAGCTCAGAATATTAGTTAATTAGAGCTTTCGTCAATATCTTGTGTATTCTTCCACCATCGTATTCCCAGCTTGATATACATGATGGTTTCCAGTGTGGCGGCTATCGTCAGAAATGCTATAATCGCCCACTTCGTTTTCCCTTTAATTCCAAGCTTTTCAAAGTTGAATGCTCGTGGTTTCGAATTTATGGAATCGGTAAGAACACCGCGACCGCTTGCTTGCGCAGATGGATTTCGTGACTTCGAAGTGGGTCGGTAGGAGGATAATTGGCGATACAACGTATCTGGCCACGGTTTGGCTTGATTTCCGAGAGTAGCAGCCCGCAGTGGCGGTCGATTCAATTTGGGAATAAACAGAGGCCCTGTTCGGACTAAAGCCATCTCTATTGAAACTTTTGGGATGGATATTGAGAATGAAGCTGCAAAACCTCATCGAGATTTCTGATCTGTAAACACTGATGCCTAATACGACTATCGTACTCTACTCCGTCGGTGCAAGTTCCAAGGCAATCGTAACCGAACAGCTACTACTCATGAGCTATGCTTCTACCTCACAAGCCTTCATTGTTTACTTTGGCAATTGATGTTTGAATTTTTTATTTTGCTCTAAAGATTTCGACAACTTTACAAAGGACCTGCACGCGACTGAATCGACGTTGATGCCCTTATCCGTTTGACGCGCGGCCTTCAACTGCGCGTTTCCACTCCGTTCTCATACTCTAAAACTTCCATAAATACGTTCTGAAACTTCTCAATTCTTCTTTTCTTATAGTATCTACTCATCATGTGGCTCCAGTTCTATGTACTGAGTATTTTACTCACAACATTATGCGCGTTTCAATCCTGTAATGGCTCAATCACTCCATCTCCGCAGCTTAGTCTTCCAAATTCCATCCTAATATTCAATTCGATTCATTCATCAATGCGACAATATGGTGAGTCGTTATTCCACAACGGTATGACGATCTACGCAGCGCGCGTTCCGAAAGGAACACGCCTATACCATGGGAACGGAAACAATACGACCGTCAAAGGAACAGAGTGGCTCGCTTTTGAACCGGAACACGCAGCTATGTTCGCTCACATGCGTAGACCTGGCAGAGGTCCGGGAAGAGGTCCAGGTGGGAAACCTGGTTCACCTCCTCCGCCGCCGTCGACTCATGGCGTTGAACAAACGCCTCTGATACATGATCTCGAAACATTCTTTCCAGAAGCATCTCCAGGATGGATTCATACGTACGCAGCCAAGAAAGACTTACACTTGCTCTACATAGATGGCATGTCAGCTGGCAAGACATCAAATGGCACATTAGATACGCAAGACTTCCTCATTCGAAATCTGACAGCTCCACCTCCAGGTTTTGGTGATTTTGAAAGAGCGAAAAGCTTGTGCATGCAGTCAAAGGAAGTTTGGCAAGGTCGCATTGATGGTGCTATTCGTATGGAAGGTGGCTTCGAGATCATACTTTGTGATTTCGAGGATGGTCTTGATGAGCTCTTCATAGCGCGAGCAAGAGGCACCAATAATCGCTCGCAGCCTGATTCTCATGTCAACGATCAGTTCTCATATCTTCGAGCAGTAGCAGATCGATATCACGGAATTGGTGGTCATCGCGTTCAACTCAACTACGACACATTTTTCACTGCTTTTTCGTACGGCTTCGATCTCTTTAACGGCCAAAGAATGCCTCGACTTGAACATCTCTCTACTCAAAATCTCAAAGTCCTTCGATCTGGTCTCGATCGGTTCATCCTCAATGATCCGAATCCATTCACCGCAATATCTACAGATTGGCAAGCGGTAGCCGATTTGATTGTTGTTCGGTTTGCGAGTCGGATCAAATATCTAATGTTTCCTGATATGCACGACTCTTACGAGCCGCTGAAAGATGAACTCTATCGTATACTGATGCCTTTCATTGACTACGATCAACGTGATGCGAAGCAAGAGACTGAGCGCTGTACATACCATTTTATTCCACAGGATACTTCCGATACTATCGCCAAGCAGTCTATTATACAAGTTTCGCACTACCTCTGTAAGGAACTCGTGGAGTCGCTACACACCTTAAGCGACTGCTCACAGGAGAAGTGCGGACAGAGTGTTATTGAAGTGCGACATCGATTGCAGCAACTCATTAACAACCTCAATTGGACTACATGGAAGGATTGCGGTCCATGTGACTACAACGAAGTCTGCTACATTCCTATCTGGCCGCTTGGTGGTACTCAAGACGACTGGGATAACCCAAAATGTCGGAATGCAACAGAAGCAAGCTCTAGAAACGGCTATTGGGGTAGTTTTCCAGGCCCAGGGCGCAATTTTACAGCAGAAGACTTGATTTACCATCCGAATATTCAAGAACTCCAAGTTTGACCATGGATATAAGACGACCGGAAAATGACAACCATTTATCTAAAACCCGAATCTACAGAGCCGTCGCACAGTTAAAGAGAACTTTAGACATGTACGGAGTACGCGGCATGGATCTAAGCCTTCACGCTAGCCGGAACAGCACTGATATTTCGAATCTCTTCCACCAAACTGTCAACTCCTCTTGTTGGAAGCGTCTGGTTGTGGCTGGCATTGGAAGCATACTTCTCATTCCACAGCCTCATCTCGTTACACATACCCTCCATTGTTGTCCAAATAGCCTCGTATCCCAGTCCACCTTCATCAAGTGGCTTCCGCGCTGCCGCATCACTGGCGATTACATGGGTACAGATGGTGAAAAGACTTGGCTGTAAGTTCATATAGCTCGCCTCAGATACATCCGGCTCTTTAAACACCTTTCTCAATATTGGGAACCGCGCAAGTGTGAGGCAGTACGATTCGATACAGTAGGCGACCAGAAGCATTAGCACAGGTGGAATGGTTGTAACTCGTACTGGAGAGGTCTTGAGAGTCTTGATAAGAGTGTACGAGTCGCCAAAGGTGATCGCAGGGTTTGGATCCGTGATGAGAAATGATCGTCCGGCTACATTACTGGCGTGAGGTGAGAGTAGAGCGTTTTCGTAGAGGAGGTGTGCGAGTGAAATGTTCTCGGCATGTACAAAGTTTTGGAAAACATGTTCAACCCATCTATGCAAAGTTTAGTTACTGAAAGTCATAAAGTGCGCTGTTACTTACGTTGGAATCTCATCCATTGGAATGTACGTAGCGATGTTGTGGTCGTGCTCATTGCCATACACTCCACTTGCTGGTCGGAGACAGCCCGTTTTTAATGTACTTCCATTGGCATTCATAACCAATCGCTCTGCTTGTGCCTTGCTCGCGGCATAATTCGCAAAGAAGTCTTCGTGAGCTCTCTCAGGACCATATGCGTCCGATTCATCATACAATTGAAAAAATCGACCAGGAAACCTCGTCCACGGCGCAATCCACATCTGTACTGGCCTCAGAGAAATTGATCCGGAAGATGTAGCCACGAGAATATCTGCATTCGCGTCCTTTGCAGCAGCAATGATATTCGCTGTGCCGTCGACATTCACTCTACTGCAGCGATGATAGAAGAGCTTCGATCGCTCCTGCGGCCTAATGACAGCTGCCGTGTGAAATACAGTCAGAGGAGCATGAGCGGCAGAACTTGGCCATGGAGACTCGAACGCGACTTTAACGGAATCCATGGATGATATGTCCGTCTTGATCCATTCGCATTTGGTAACAGCGTCGTTTTCTTTGTGATGCCATACAGCTTCTCTAAAATCCACCATGCGAATATTCTCCGGTGGCTCGCCGCGAGCAAGCAATTGTAGGACGATAGTACCACCAACGAGTCCTTTTTGTTATCAGCTCCAGATATAGTAGCCATAGTCGTAGGAATTATTTCAAACTCACCAGAGCTCCCCGTTACGATGTACCTCCTTCCAAGCTTTGGAGGTAGATGTTTAGTGGAATTTATAGGCTGTTCACATATCCTTCGATATGTTTCCTTAATCTCGTCCTCTGTCCATCGATTAGGACTAAGCTTGAGTGCATCTTCTGGAGTGCCGTTCATCGCATTGTTAATATGAATCAGGTAAAGAATGACAAGTGTTAAGAAGAAAGAAGAGAAGACAAGCGCGTAAAACAACTCCATCTTGCAATACAGTGACGGAATGTGTACAAATGTACGGACACTGCAGGTGGGTATTACGCGAATTCCGCCTTCCGCTCGCCGTCAAATGCCATTGACGGAATTTTAAAATGAGAGAGATGAGCGAAGAATCCGGGCGAGCGCATCGGTATCGCGAGAGACCATCAACATGCACAATGAAAGCGAGAAATTGCAGTAGCAAGGTGTTCGTAATCACGAGATTTAGAATGACAGGACTTTAGAGCCTTGTTGCCCTGCGGAATAGCATTCGGAGGTTACCACATTAGGAAAATCCGTATCATTTTACGATTGCGTTTGCCTCGGCGCATTTGAGTGTCCAATGTTCAATTGAAAGTAAAATCGGAGAAGCTTTTGCTTTTGAATTTAATGAGTTGAGCGTCTTCTCTACTTATATCTCCATTATGTGTTCATTTTCTCATCCTCTTCAGTCCAGACTTGAGGTAAAACTGCGAAAACCAAATAGCTCGTATGAGTCTTCAATTCAGGCTCACTTCTGTGACATAGCATACCCTCTTTCCAAATTTTACGTTGACCCAGTTCTCGCTTATTCGTTTCTGCTCGCGCCTGTTTCAAACTCAAGGTTCCATCCGCGTTGCCTTTTTTCTTGTGTTTGTTGTCAGGTGTGTCGTGAGCCGCGCTTTGCTTCTTGTGGAATTCAGCCTGCGAGTCTTCGAGTTGTCGCAGTCGACCAACAGCCTCTTCAACGCTCGCGGGAACCGCATTAACTCCTCGGAGACCTTCTTCTTGTAGACCAATTCTTTCACGGCGAACGTCTATTCGTTTATGTTGGACTTCCACCATGTCGATCTCTGTCCAGCCAAGTCGTCGTAATGCTGCGACGGTTTGTTCGACCTGTTCAATGCATGGGCTAAATGTGCATAGTCTGATAGGAGCGGATGGATTTAGAGGAGAAGAGGTCTGACGACTTAGGTGATCAAGCGCTCGCCTGTATGACATCGTTAGTCATTTATGATACTACAGCGCAATATGAAGACGTACCAAGGAGCCGGAAGGTCAAAAAAAACGGCATCGGCTTGAGGCGATCGGCCGTCATCTAGGATGAATCCTTTTTCGTAAACATCTCTGTGTGTGATATGGACCACGTCACCTAGCTGATGATCGTGAATTTCCTGTTTCAACCTCTCAAATCGTGGCTCATGGTATTCGAAGCTGTATACTTTGCCGTTAGAGCATTGCGTTGTGCTTCCGCTGAACACAGCTCTGGCAGCAGCATGTGTAAAACTCCCACTGCCAGCACCAGCCTCTATGATGGTTCTGCCTGGCCGAGCATGTAGTCTTTGAAGGATATAGCTATAATCGCGAGGGTATACGACTTGTGTGCGGTGTGGAAGGCTGGCTGTCCACAACTCTGGCGTTGGTGGCAGCAGATGAACGAAACCACTGGATGCAGCTTCAAACGCTAGAGAATCCTCACCGATATCGTCTTCATCAATACCAGCCGTTGTCGGACTCTCTGTTTCTGAATCAGGTCGTTTTCTCTTCTTGCCTCTTCTCTTTTCTCGTGCTTCCACCTTCGATGCCACAACTTGGTCACCCCATTGTCTGTTGACGAGCGTGCCGTGTGGAAAGGAACCGAATCGAGTATTTGTGATTTCGTCCGTTGGATCTGAAAGATCAGGCTTTCGCAGTAGGGCAGGTATTGCGTTGTGTCGACTTAACGCAAGCAACGCAAGCCTCCCCGAGGACGTATTTAGCCCAGGATCAAAGAAGGGAGAGTAGCTACAAGTTGCCATTTGGTCCGCTGGATGGCAAGAATTCAAGTCGTCTTCGAAATCAGGTCTTTGCTTTGGACGTGACGCAGTAAGGACCAGAGCTGAATAACGTTGAACAAAATTTGGTAGGTAGGTTCCGTATCGCGGAGGGAGAGCCCGTTACTCTAGTGCTTTCGACTGGCGTTTAACCTCACGATCTCCCATCGAATTAAAATATATCAATATGTTCCAATCTGTCAAAAATCTTGGTTCAATCTTCGTGAATTATCAATACGAGACGTGATGATTATCAAAGGTGAATCCGCTCACCCTAGTGCCTTTGGCTTTGGGACACATTCAATATCATCCCATTTGGTAAACTGAATGCCATTACCCGGCGGACTTCGCTGTCGTAGACTATCATGAAGATCGTACAAGACGTTTAGCCCAAGAATGCCAAGTCAATTCAGTCATCTGTCACGCCTATGATGTTCTCTACCTCGAAAACCTTGGTCTGATAGTGGAACATCCAAATTTCCAGCATACCATTGAAGCCCAACACCGTAGAGTAACCGCTTTCGAACACGATTCGTGCGTAGAATCGCGCCATGCTACATTCTCTCGTTCAGTTTCAACACACAGATTTGACACTAAGAGAAACTGTCTTTGGAGGATGGATACTTATTAGGGAACCGCGGATGAGGATAACCGGAGTAGAGAATAGTATCTTTATAACCCAAAGGCCTAAATTCACCGATCTTCTTCAGTATTAGATACTCAAACTGTTCCATACGTAAACATTTCCATCTTAAAAAGTAGAGTCAATCGCAAGAAATGGTTTGCCGCGGGATGCTCGGATGGAGTTCCAGTTCTCCGAGATTCGGCCTCCCGTCAGTCGATCAAAATGTAACTGAAGCTCATGATATTCATAAGCATCAATCAACAGCTTCGTAACTCCTCAGAGCCATCTCCGCGGAAATGTAAATTGTATATATAACCTTGTGAGGCTCAGAACCCGTTTGAGTGCATATCGGATCGTAATTCTCATCACAATGACCTCCATCGCACGACACCTCAGCAAATTCAAAACCGCTTTCCCATGGATCTCAACTCCTCTAATCATACAGGCTCCCATGCGCGTTATATCAGGTCCTGAGCTCGCTGTAGCAGTATCAGAGGCGGGTGGTCTTGGTTTCATCGGTCCCGGTGCAAAAACGACGGATCTGGAGTCTGATTTGAACGAAGCATCTGCCCTCATCTCTCGTTCTCAGCATCTCCATCCATTCAGTACGCAATCCACACTTCCCATTGGTGTTGGCTTCCAAACTTGGACTGGAGATCTGACTGCAGCAACACGAATTGTTGCAGCGAAACCACCTGCAGTAGCATGGCTCTTTGCACCGCGAAATGGACAGAGAGAGTTGGACGAATGGGCGGTAGGACTCCGAAACGCATCTCCAAGGACCTATATATGGATACAGGTGGCATCTGTTGCTCATGCGATAGAAGCCGTCAAAAGCGACTCTCCTCCGGATGTTATCGTGGTCCAAGGCACAGACGCAGGCGGCCATTCCCTGACCCAAGGAGCCGGCATTATAACGCTTCTACCCGAAGTTTTTGATGCTTTATTATCCATTCCATCCGCCGAGTCAATTCCAATCATCGCAGCCGGAGGGATCATAGAGAGTCGAGGTGCGGCGGCTGCATTTGCGCTCGGAGCAGCAGGTGTCAACCTTGGAACAAGATTTCTCGCATCTAGAGAAGCTCGCATCAACCCAGGTTACCAACGCCATATCTTAGATGCAAGTGATGGTGGCCAAACCACGGTGCGTACTCAGCTGTACAACCATTTGCGTGGAACAACAAATTGGCCCTCACCATTCGATGCGAGAGGCTTGATAAATCAGAGTTGGCGAGATCATAAGGCCGGTATGTCCTTCGAAAAGAACAAAACACTTCACGACGAGGCAATAAAGCGTGGTGAAGAAGCGTGGGGAGAGAGCGGAAGGACAGCAACATATGCAGGCACCGGAATCGGATTGGTGAAAAAAGTCCAACCTGCAGGAGAGATTGTGACGGAAATTAGAAATGGCATAAGTCAACGACTGGACATTGCACTGCAAGATTCTAAGTTATAATGAATGGTTAACTTATCCAAGAATCAAACGCTTTACTTTCAACATACAAACAACAGCGATCTAAGCCTGTGGAGTATATAGCCGGACTCTATATGTTGAAGTCGAATTGACATTTAATGGTAAAGGTGTCTTCTAACTATGCAGTAAAGTATCTCCCAACAGATTCTCGATCTCTAAAGATCAAGGCAGTTACTCGGTTGTGGTTATCCGTTCATCTTAGGAGTATATTTCGGCCTCCAACAGCATGATTCAATTTCCGTTCATCCACATTTAAATCGGCAATAACGACCTTAGGATTTCCAAAGATTCAACGTTGAATACCAGCAAGAGAAACTTGTCATAGCTATAACTACCGAGCTTCAGGATCTACTTACCGAGTCAGTGAACATGGTAGGAGAAAAAAAGGTGGCAGTAATTACGGGCGGAGGTGAAATAACAAATCTTAAAAACAACAAATGCAGTTATCACTGACGTTAATTTAAATCAGCAAGCGGTATGGGACTGGAAACCGCGATCAAGCTCGTAGCTCGAACGGACTGGAACGTCCACATTCTTGACTACAACGAGAAGAGTGGAAAAGAAGCTGCCAAAAAACTCGGTGCATCAGCTACATTCCATCAAGTTGATGTAACTTCCTACAACTCTCTAGGTGCGGTGTTCAAGAACATCTTTGTGCCGGAGAAACGGCTTGACTTCGTTTTCGCGAATGCTGGAATTGGTGAAAAGGCGAATTTCTACGTTGAGCACGATACCGGAATTGAGCCTCCTCCAACACCACCAGAGATGCTTGCTATCGTCAATGTCTGTTTGAACGGAGTGATCATGACTGCATGGCTGGCGCAACACTACTTTCGACTCTCACCAAAAGGAGACAAATCTTTGGTCATTACGGCCAGTTGTGGCGCGTTGTACCCCAGTTACTACTCCCCAATCTACACATCGACCAAGCATGGAGTCCTTGGATTCATGAGATCTATCGCGCCGAACTTCTGGCGTGCCGATGGTATTCGAGTAAATGCCGTGCTACCGGGTACCGTCAAGACCAATCTTTTGACCCCGGAAGAGTGGAAGAACTTTCCAGAGGAGTACTTCACTCCCGTCGAGAAGGTTGTCGAAGTTGTGCTCATTTTCATTGATGGTAAAGATGCGGTGAAAGGAGAGGGACAAGGAATTTTGAAGGGTAAAGCTATTGAGTGCTCCGGTAACAATCATTACTACAGAGATCAACCAAAATACTGTGATGAGGGTATGCGTGTGGTCATGCAGAGCACTGATAAGGAAGAGTTAGCGAGAGATTTATGATGCAAAGCCGCACAAACAGATGATTATGATGATGGGTTACTTTTTTTGATATTAACTAGTTCTTTTTGAATGCTCAAATACATGCGAAAAGCCACTTTTCCTACCGAAACGCCGACGGATCCCTTCGTGTTGCTAGTTGCAGTCAATTTTCCCATTCCGACATTGATTTTGTAGTTGTTTTGTGTTCGAATACATGCAGAAAGCCACTTTTTTATACCGAAACGCCGAGGGGGTAAGGGATCCTTCTGTTGCTAGCTGTCAATTTCCCACTCCGAAATCGTCTTCACCAACATGTCTTCAGCGAGACAAAGCCCTTGTTTGAAAGTTTGCCAAACTGCAGCTTTATGGATAGCTCTGGACCTTGCTCTTGCGAACATGCTTAGGTCGAGAAGTAGTAGTACCTGTCTGGTAAGGAGGAGACGCCGCTGTCCAATCCGGAGGGCTGGGTGCTCTACGTTCAAGAGAGCCCGAAGAGGCAGGGGAAGACGGCAGTGAACCAAACTCAGTGAAATTAGACCCCCAGTTCCCCCTAGGTCGATTAGTCGCAGGGCCAATAGACACCGGCGAGACACTCTCATCGGATTTGCCGGTGCAAAAATGCATGGACATCAGTGGCGGAGTCGGAGGGAGGACTAATGCAGGTTTCTGTGGACCAGTAATGTAATGGCGTGGATGAAGGCCTCCAGTGCTATGGCCGAGCCAGCCATACGTTCGGCCTCCACGTTCGGGATTAGGATGTGGATGAGTAGCGTAATGCTGTGTTTTACGCTTTTCGTCGGGATGGGTGATATAGCGAACCCATGTTTCTGGACCTCTCCTTTGAGCTTTCGGAGCGGGGGCCGGTGAGGCTGGGGGAGCATGTCCGCACAAGGGCTGCTTCGGAGGGGGTCCCGACATAGGAACAAGGGATCTACCTTCAGGAAGTAGATCTTGAGGAATAGGAAGCGCTAGATCTGGAACAGGCCCAGTAATCATATGTTTCCGCGCGGGCTGCCCTACAGATTGAACAACATCGCCGTTGGGATAGTAAATCGTAGGGAGCTCCGTCTTCCGAAGAACGTATGCGCCTTGTCTTTCTTGCACAGGGATGGCTGTTTTGGGAACAACACACCTGCCACCAGAGTTTCTCATAGGGCTCTCCCATTGAACCCAGTCGCTTAGAACAGAACTCGATCTTTGCTCTTGGCGGGTTTTGCCTTTCCTTTTAAAAGTCGGGCTCTTCTCTTTGGCGAGCTCGTTCTGTTGACGCTGGCGACTGGGCTCTGCTTCAGAAGCGGTGAAGCTGCTGTATATTTGTGGTCTGTTTGGTCTAGAAGGATAAATAGAAGAGTAAGAAGATTTATTCTTGGATTTTTTGGATTCTTTGGATTCTTTGCTGCCGCAGCAACCCATATTTGCTGAGAAGGTGTGAGTGGTACGGGTTAACAGTGGTTGGTGTTGGTGGTGCTGATGATGATGATGATGATGAAGCCGGAGATGCTTGACTTTGATTGGCAATGCTGATGGTGATGATGAAGCTGGAGATGCTTGACGAAGAAGAAGCCGGAGATGCTTGACTTGATTGACGACCACTACTCGCGAGATCCATGTTTATACCGTGATAGTTCAGAGAGAGTCAAAGCAACGTCAAAGCGAGAACCAAGCAAAACAGAAGCTCTACTATGGTGCAGTGGATGGAATTAGTACCAGAGCGAACATGTACCGAGGTTCGGTGAGGTGGTTGAGGAAATTTGGGTTGGTAAAGCTGGATGCCAAAGAGAAATACCAAGGTAGAGTACGGTAAGTGTTTGGTAAGGTAGCGACAAAAGTTTGGTTTTCATACCAAAGCCAATGAAATGCTGACAGAATCAACTCTTCTCCAGTTTCCTTCAGACTCGATACAAGACGATAATAGTCTACGGCTCGTTCACCATTACATTTACCAGCTGTGGGCCTGGAATTTGTTTCTCTCGGGAGTGTATACGCCATTTCCAGGTGAATATGCGGCACATCATGCATTCACGCACATCTTCGGTAGACATCCGATTTGGTGGTTGACGATTGCTTTGATAGTCGGTGCGCTCGCAATATCAGAGCTGGCATTTAGTATGATCTTCCCTAGTTTGACAACATTTAGAGGATGAGCATTTGAGCATCGACATGAACAGATTTCAATTCATCCTTGAGCGCAGTCAACTTGGCTGATACCGTCGATTTCGTTCTCGTTATCCACCGGCTGAAACCGCTCAATTCATAGTTTCGGCGCCAGGGTAAAGAATCATGATACCACAGACCATTGCTTAAAGCTTGAATCGAATAGAAATTTCTGTTAGTTGGTATTGACTTCGTATCGTTGTTTTGGTAAGTGATAATAAATTTTGATGTTTGGTGGCTGATGCGCCATTCCGCTTTGGGCAGCATGTTTGCGTCTGTCGTCAACAACAAATCGCACTGCGACAAAAACTACTCCACCGCACTTTTGAACCACCAAATCTATAGAAATCTGCCTGCTGCTTGGATTGTTACTATCGCTAAATCTTCCAATCCTGTTCTGAACTTGTATTTCATCACAACAGCTTTCAACGACGCAATTGACCCTCGAATGCGCTGCAACAACAAATCCCTTTCATCCTGATCGGCCACTGAGTGTCATGACGCCTGTCGCGCAGGCCTTACCGACTCGATTTCCCTGCTGGGTTCGAGCCGTATACTCGTGGGGAGGAGAAACAAAGCGAGATCTCGGCTTCGTCGAAGGAGATCTGATAGAATGTCTCAATGCTGGCGATGGTGCCTGGTGGATGGGAAGACTGAAGAGAGACAGGCGCATGGTCGGACTCTTCCCATCTAACTTTGTCGAAGTTCTCGATAACAGCTTCCAACCTGGTGGCAATCGTGCTCCGAGTCCTCTTCCACCTTCGCAATCGAGTACCAATCCTGCAACTGCAAAATCGCCCGCTCCCAAACCAAAGAGTACATTTAGAAAGCCGTTTCACGCATACTACAATGCCGCCTCTCCCAATCCAGAGGCTGCAGAACGAGAGAAGCTAGCACGAGCAGGCTCAATAATGTCCACGAACAATGGTAGCTTCAATAGCCACCGACCATATTCCTCAATAAAGAGACCATCGGACGAGAGTAGGCCAGCATCGAGAATGGGACCATCATCGCACTCTCGCGCTGTTTCACCTGCACCAGAATTCAATCAGCGGCCAGTGTCTCCAGTAACATCTGGTGTTGATTTGCCGTACAGAAACATTCCTTCTCCAGCTCCTTTTCCTCACAACGACAGTCGTTCAAGAGCTGCATCACCAAATCCAGCTGCATGGGCAGATATTGGTTCACCACCTCCTCCAGCTCCCCCTCCGCACCGATATGCCACCAGTCGCGCACCTTCTCCTCAGCCTTATGCGAACAAGGAATATGATGAAGGATATCATACTCCAGCTCCACAATCACCGAATGCGAACGGTCATCATACACCGTCTCCTCTTACAACTGCTATGAATGATGTGATGGAGTCACTTCAAAGCATGGACTTTTCACGACGTGACGATTCTCCAGAAAATGACAAGGAAGCACCAAGTGTTTGGTCTCCAGAAGCTTTCAATGAGATCTATGCCAACGCTCGTAAAGCTCCGCGACCACACACTGTCATGGGCCATCAAGACTCTGGTTATGGAGGTAGTTTCAGTGAAGACTATCAGAAATCTCGTCCTCCATCGCAACTAGATGACTATGTCGAGCGAATGGAGAATCGTCTTCGCCAGCTCCATGAACAAGAAGGCTCTCAGCCTGGCAGCTACGCATACTGCAATGACACAGGACAACCTCCACCACATCCACCTCTTAAAGATGTAGAATACATCAATCGTCCCAAGAGCGCGGCTGGATCGATTAAAGACTGGAGTAGCAAAAAGTTACGCAAAAGTTTGCGGCAGCGTAAGTCGGCGTATGAGCTCGGCAAAAATGCTGGTCTCGATCGAAATGCTACAATCAAAACGACCACGACAAACAGCACCAACACTACGGATCGATCGTTAATGAGTGGAGTTTCCGCAGGAGCTTTTAGCGCAACAAGTGCTGGTAGCTTCTATAGACGCAAATGGGCTCTTGGAAGTAACAACCAAAGGCCAATGAGCGTAATAGATGTTCGTGGTGAAAGCCAGAGCGGAATTTCTTTTGCATCACGACCACACACACCGCTAACAGGTGGAGTGAGCTATCATTCAAGCCATGACACAGGTGCAGATCGACCGGATTGGGTGGGAAGCGTAAACGACACTTCTAGTGCAATGGGTGGGCTTACTCCAGCTTCCGCAACAAAACCCAAGAAGAGTGGCTTCTTTAAGAAGATGATCGACTCAGCGAAGACCGGAGCTGCGAATGCGCGAAGCACAATCTCAACATCATCAAGCCGACCAAGCTCACCTGTGAAGCCACAATTCTTCACGAATGGCATCTCTTCAATCGCCGGTGGTACAGCAGCACCTACAAGGCCAGCATCATCAGCAGCCAAAGAAATGGGTCTGGGAGGTGCCATCGAATGGGTTCAAGTACGTCGAGATGTCAACAGGTCCAACACACTCTCTCGCAACGAGCGTAATGAACGCGCCGAGAGATGCCAGCTTCTCGATATTCCAGTTATTGCGCCAGTGGAAGCCGTGTACGAGACCGCTGAAGGTGATGAAGGTCTAGACGGCTTACCTATCACCGATCCAACCGATTTCCTTTCCGCTACCAACCTTGGACTCGTCGATAAGAGTTCTCGCTTCGTTCGCGATTTGCCTGCTACAATCAACGCCGCCAGTCTTGCTCAGCAATACCTTTGTCGTCCTTACCGAAGCGATGTACAACGTCTACGCGCAATTTTCACTTGGGTTTCCGAACGAGTCACCTGGGAAGAAGACTTCGAAGGCCTAGATCCGTCTGCCATTGCCGTAGACACCCGCAGAGTGGTCCAGACGAAGCGCGGTTGCACACAAGAAATTGCCGCTCTGGTGGCCGAGATGTGCGCAGCCGTTGGTATCCACGCGGAGGTTGTACGCGGTTATCTCAAAACTCCGGGCGAGCGTCTCGAGTGTGACAACGCTGCTCATCCAAATCACTTCTGGAATGCTCTCATCGTTGACCGTGAATGGCGAATCATGGACTGTGCTCTCGCTTCTCCTACGAACCCAAGACGAGTACTGTACAGCAGTTGCGGCGGTCAGCAAGCCGAAGGATGGTATTTCCTTGCACGACCGATGCAGATCTGCTGGACCCATGTTCCATTACTGCCGGAGCAACAGCATATCGTTCCTCCCGTCGCGCATGAAGTACTCATGGCACTACCTTGTGCTTGTCCACCTTACTTCAAGAACAACGTGCAAATTTCTGAATTCGATACATCGCTGCTTCATTTAGAGAATCTGGAAATGACACATCTGTATTTCGTGGTTCCGGAAGATGTGGAGATCGTTGCAGAGTCCGAAGTTCGCACATTTGCAAGAGATGTTGACGGTGACTTCTTCGAAAGCGGTGATACTGTTCGTAAGCCAGCCTTAAGTCAAGCAGAATGGCGTGGCGGACTCAAGAGATTCACCGTGAAAGCTCTAATGCCTGGTGACGAAGGACAAGGAGTATTGAAAGTATATGCCGGAAAGCGAGGGCTGATGGTAAACCATTCTTTCTCAGGAAACTCCACCATACATAGTGAACTAATCAATTCACAGCACTCGATCAAGTCGAATCCACACGCTCTCGCTATGGCACTACCGATAACTCACACAGGTCAAAATCCACCGTACGACTTCTTTGCCAAGCATCCAACTCCTCATGCCCAACGTCACGACATCTACGTCGTACAACCGCAATGTCTTCGGCTTGCTGCAAACAATACCTTCGTCTTCCACGTGCGCCAACATCCATCCTCCCTACTATGCTCACCAAACCCGAACAGCGGCCGACCACTCAGCCGCGCCGGGTCGCCGAACCCATATGCGCGTCCAACGTCCGCTATGAGCATGGCGTCGGTGTCGGCAACAGGATCAAACTACAGCAATCCGTCCAACTCGAGCGGCGTGTCCGGTGGATCTGCACCTTCGGCGTCGTCGACGGCTTCGCAGCGCAAACCCGCAAAGCTGGCTGTCCAGTCGCCTTCCGGGCGCATCATCCGGTTGACGCGGAAGCAGGACGGTGCGGCGGCGCGGCCCATCGACATTCATGATGGCACTGACTGGGAGACTATCATCAAGATTGGCGAAAGGGGCGTCTGGAGGGGGCTGGTGTTGGCGGATCGGAGCGCTAGGTGGTGTGTTTTTGCGGAATGGGAGTGCTTTTGATTGTCACGGCTCATGAATCGTTTATGTCTACGGTCATTAGGTTAAGGTGGTCATGGCAACGAGTGGTCTCAGGCATCATACATGGGCATAAACTTATAGGATAGCGGCATTGGTTGGTGTTTGGTCACCCAAGCGGACTGTAATCAGCTTTTTGAAACGTAAAATGCTATTACTGAGTCCGGGATTGTAATCGAATACTTAAGGTATGCAGGTCTAGCCTGGGTCATCATGTTACCCAGCATCTGGGTTTGGCTCCCGCAAATCTTGCCACCGAATATTCATAAGCTTGCTGAAACATTGTGCGGATAACTCAACTCCGGCAATAACATTCTCCATCCTGCAGAATTTGATTGTTATGCAGAGGGTAAGCTGAGGTGCGAATCATGCCAGGTCTTCTCCCGCTAGTTAGATGTCATTAGCGGCGGCTTACTCTCAGCCTCCGAATTCGCCTTCGTTATCATTCCGAAAGCCCTGGTTCCAAATCATCTCCATATGATCATTCATTCCCGAAAGAGCTATAGTCTCATATTTGATGGAATCCCATCTGACTAACATATACGAAGTCTATTTGTCTGCCGAAAGGAACGCTACTTAGCGAAATGTAGTGAATGTATTTAAACCTTGATGAGACTCCCACCAGTAATCATTGGAGTGACCGCACTGAAACATATCCCTCAGCCATGACAGTAGAAAACCTCTCTCTTGAAGGCAAAGTTGCTATTGTCACGGGCTCAGGACGTGAAACTGGCATTGGAGCAGCTATTGCTAAAGCTCTTGCTCGCAACGGTGCTTCGGTCACCATCAACTATGTGTCTGACAAGGTTACGAAACGAGCTGAAGCAGTGGTTAAGGCCATAAAAGGTTTCGGTGGTCAAGCTACGGCAATTCAATCGGATGTAACATCTCCGAATGGCGCGAAGTTACTTGTTGATGGCACCCTGAAGGCATTCGATGTTGATCACATTGATATTCTAGGTCGGTTGAAAGCCAATGTCAAGAACTCAAAGACTCACATCAATAGTGAACAACGCTGGGGTAGGCTTAGCAAAAGGCACTCTGGCTTCCACCAAGGAGGACATTGACTTCACGTTCGGCGTCAATGTTTACGCTCCGATCTTCATGGTTCAAGCGGTAATTCCTCATATGCCTCACGGTGGTCGAATCATCAACATTTCGTCTGTTGCTTCGAAAGTTGGAGACCCGTTTTCATGTCTTTATGGACCTTCCAAGGCCGCACTTGATAGTCTTTCATACACATGGGCCAGCGAGGTATTACCGTGGAACAGTAGAAAGTTATATACGAATGCTAAGTTTCTCCTAGTTCGGTCGCAGTAATGGTATCACAGTCAACAGTATTGCACCCGGCCCTGTGTTAACCGATATATTTGATCCTTTGACCGACGAGGAACGAGATGCGTTTATTGGAAGGTTGAAGAAAATGATAAGAGCCGCTGACAGGATAGGAACACTTGATGATATTGCAGATGCGGTATTGCTCATCGTGTCCGAGAAGGGAAGATGGATAACTGGCCAATACATCTCTGTAAGCGGAGGTATGACGGGACAGTGAGGTACACGCGGAGAGCAGTCAACAGCCGTAATACCTCCACGCAGTCGGGAGAATGCAGATGGACGCTTCACCTGAAGGTTAAATTTGTTGTATTTCTGATAGCATCTACAAGTTCATGCTAATGTAAGGTACCTATCACACGTCAAATGGGACTAAAGTGCTAAGAAGCTATTATTACTTGGGTAGTGCGCGCGTCGTTCCATTCCTCGATCGCATCCAGCAAAGGTTATTGTATGTAGCTTAGCTGTATGTCAATATGCCCGTCCGTGAAGAGCAGATTTGACCATAGCTAAAGAAAGCCATGCCGCAATAGTGGTCGCTAGGAGAGTCTATAACTGTAGTGAGCACCAACACGCAACGCAACGACAAATTCACAATAGAACAACAGAACAATAGCACAATAGAGAAACTCTAGATCAATAGCCGTCGCTCCAAATAAAATGCTTACATTCTGCAGCTCTAATGTTCAATTTCACCTCCATATTCGCTCTACAACCTTACCTTTGCTTTACAGTTCTTCTTTTGCTTCGCTGCTTTGCTCGTAGTTTGCAGTACCACGTCAAATTCATGGCTCCAAAAAAGAAGCGCACATTGATTCCGGCTAAGGAGTTTGCGCCGCGAAAGACTCCAAGTCGTCGGGCCAAGGGCAGTGTCAAAGACAACGTCAAAGACAGCGCCAAAGACGACATCAAAGAGAAAGAAACAGTTAAACAATCCAAACCCACCAAAACTGCCAAATCGGACACTACCAAATCGCCCATTGCCAAATCGCCGACTGCCAAATCATCTACTGCAGCTCCTGCTGGGCTTGAGGAGCGGCTGAAAGCTATCAACGAGCGGCTAGAGAATATCGAAACGATGCTGAACACTCTCAACGATAGGTCGGAGAGCATATTGACGTACTTGATTGATAGAGAGGAAAGGTGAGGTACCAGTTCGTTGAATTTCTTAGTGGATCGTACGTTAACAAAGATGTCCAGCTCTTGAACATTGGTCATGTCTTTGGCCGAATGTCATTCCGAGTTCGATGATCACCATCTTCAGTCGAGTATCTCATCAACGAATGGTCGGTAGTAGCCACCACCTGATCTAGAGCGAACGCACGGGTGTAAAGGCGCTGAGGTTGAAAAGGAGTTGTAACCATGTGATTTGTGATCAGGATATTAAAAGGATTAGTGTACGGGCAGCGCTTCAATGGAGAAGAAAAGGCGTAGCCGACACCCCTTGCGGAGGGCCGAGGCTACATATCCGCGGCTAGAAAAATTCCCCACCATTGCTTGAGTGTAGCCAAACGCCGAATCATGCCGTGGATAGATGTACATCGACCTCTTTTAACTTCTTCTTCTTCTTTTTGCTATTTTCGTGCCGCTTGCTCCGTCGGAATTTGTCTCCTCGCCATCTAGTGTTCTTCGTTGCTCAGTTGCTCCGCATCCTTCCGTCTCCGTTATACAATGCCTTTCAACACTGCCCTTACGCGGGCACTGGGGATCAAGAGTAGGATTTCCAAGTGCTATTGAAGCTTAATTCAAGTTCGCTAACTCATATTTTAGTCCCTGTTGTGCAGGGTGGGATGCAATGGGTTGGTTATGCTGAGATGGCCAGCGCCGTCAGCAATGCAGGCGGCTTGGGTATTGTATGTCTATTGGAAACATGTTATTCGAAAAGACAACGTCGCTGACAACTCTTCGTAGATCACAGCTCTCACTCAGCCGTCTCCTGAGGACCTTCGCAAAGAAATCCGAAAATGCAAATCCATGACCTCCAAACCCTTCGCCGTCAACTTGACACTCCTGCCCTCCATGGTTCCACCGGACTACGGCGCATATGCACAAGTCATCATTGATGAAGGCATTCGGATAGTCGAGACTGCCGGTAACTCTCCAGGTCCAGTGATCAGGCAATTGAAGGCTGTCAACTGCATTATCCTTCACAAATGCACAACTATCCGGCACGCTCAATCCGCGGTTAAGCTTGGCGTCGACTTCATGTCAATTGATGGCTTCGAATGTGCCGGTCACGTGGGAGAATCAGATATTACCAACTTCATCCTTCTATCAAAAGCTAGGCAAACGCTGACCGTACCGTTTATTGCTTCTGGTGGATTCGCCGATGGTCAAGGTCTTGCCGCAGCACTTGCCCTTGGTGCTGAGGGTATCAACATGGGAACGCGCTTCATGTGCACCGTTGAAGCACCTATTCACATCAACATCAAGCAAGCCATTGTTGACGCTCAGGAGACCGACACCGAGCTGCTGCTTAGGAAGTGGAGAAACACAAGCCGGTTGTTCAGCAACAAAGTTGCCAAGGCTGCGAAGAAGGTCGAGACGGAGGACACGACTGGTGACTTCGGCAAGTCAGGAATTGGCGAGCTTGTCTCTGGAAAGAGAGGACGACAGGTTTTCCTCAACGGTGACGCTGACTACGGAGTATGATCACTCTTTTCTATTTCAGTTGCACGCACTAACATTACCTTCAGGTTTGGACCGCAGGCCAAGTCATTGGTTTGATTCATGACATTCCTACCTGCGAAGAGCTCGTGAAGCGCATTGAGCGCGAGGCCATTGAGACTCTTAACAAAGCTTCTGCATTGTATACTCCGGAATCCAGGATATAGATGATTAAACGTACGGTTGTGTTGCGTTGTAGCTTGTCAAGTATATTATTACAGTTCAAGACTACGAATTGTCATCTTGGTACCTTTCGTGCATAATTTAGAGCAGCTTACTAGTTTATCTTTGACTTCTGTTCAGATAGGAGTTGTCTTAGCTCTGGCATAGAATTCCATGTGGGTGGTTCCATGACAGCGTTACAGCTCCTCCATCTTTTACACTCCTTTGGTCTTTGCTACAAAGTCTAGACATCGCCAACGATCTCAACTTCGATCCAACTTGTCTGAGTATAACCGTGGCTCTTTTCACGCTTCTTCGACTGCATCCGTTTTCCCATGCGACGCACTCTCTTCATCAGCGGCCTTTCCCACCTCTTTTCTCTTCCCATCAACCTCAAAGAACACGCAAGGCAGTTCCTCATCCCTCCTTCCACCTCTATACGCTCCCGCCGGCGCCTGTCCATACGACAGCCAATTGAAGGTCTTGAAATCCAGGCCACCGACAAACGTATCTCTCGCCCACGGATAGGAGCCTTCGTCGTCATTGCCGTACACATGATCCCGCAGCTGCCGCAAAACATCGCCTTTCGTGAGGCCAGACTCGGAAGACAGCACGAAGATCTTGTCGGCGACGTTGCGCGCGTCGTCCAGGTCGCACGGGCAGTGCAGGCCGCAGCCGTGCTGGTCCAGCTCGGCGTGGTCGAGGATCTCAACTTCGACTTTGTGCGTTGGAGGATCGGTCAGTTGCGTTGAAGCGTCGTTGGCGAATTCGAGTGTGCTGAGCATTTGGTTGAAGCGGTCGCGCCAGTGCCGCTGGTGTTCAGCGAAGCTTATTGCTGATGGAGCGGGTGTCGATGCGAGCGTGTCACCGCATTGCCGCAGGAATGGGAATCCAACAGGCTTCCAGTCTGGTACAATTTCTGACTCTGTGTCTGACTCTTCATCGGCTTCTTCACCGGCCTCTTCATCAGATCGTAGCTCAACGTCTAGGTTGGAGGTGGCGTCGGTATCCTGCTGGTCATCCGTAGTTTGTCCCGCGTCTGAGATATCTGTTGTCGACGTTGAAGGAGCTTGAGAGTGGACTTCTGCTTCAGTCCTTTGCTCTGATGATGTAAGCTGAATAGTCACATTCACAGAGGAATCCATGTTGAAGTTCAAACACGAGCTTATTCTAGATGCTGAGTAACTAGGGATTTGAGAACAGAGAGTACAAGATACCGAAGGAACAGAGTAACCGCCTGTATATATGGATGATCAGAATACTGATTAAATAGATGATTGAAATATCTCAAAAACAAAAAAGAAATGGACTGAGGGATGACTCAAACCTTCAGATCGAAGGATGAGTTCTTTGCTAGCGGGGGTCAGCTTTGCAGGCTCAGCCTCAATCCGCCTTCCATGTCAAAGCAAATCATATCCGATCTTTGAGCGGGGTCACCGTTCAATCAGTCGTTGAGATTATACGATAGTGTGGGTACAATGATAATCGTTGGATTCGGGAAGGTACTAAGCAGGTTTGTTGATGGGAGCTGCGTACGGAGTACTCACAACTTCGGTATATCCATAGAGTATTGCTCAGCCTCAAAGTCAACACTACCAAAATGTATGTTCCCCATTTTATCAACTTGGATTTAGGACCCCATTTTCATTCTGGTCCCGTTCTGCCTCGTAAAAGATGTCTGTTCTCCTTTCCGCCGTAAATCAACCAGAAGTTGGAACCAATCCCATATCCATGACAATGCCCACATCCGACGCCATTCTAGTGTTCTATCCTAACCATTACCATCTTTCTTGCCTAATGCAGTAGTCCCGGAGCAGCAAACTTCGCCCGTTTGCACTTTTCGCAAGGCGAACCCGCATAGAGGACTAAGCATGGCGTAACCCTCTTGCCATGACCCATTCCCGTCTCGACTGTATGTTCTAGTTGCTTAATACGTTCGACAATTCGGGATTGTATTTGTTCAGTGGAAGGTGCTCCAACCACTGGCTTGTCCTGAGATACTGGTGTTTGCTTTTGATTTTCCGGTGTCTTTGTGTCTCTAGTGATGCAGCTTTGGCAGTTCATGTTGTCACCTGCCAGAGCCTCGCGAATGAGCTTTTCTCGATATTCGGCCGGGATCTTGACTGAAGGCAACTTGGTCTCCTCCAGCTTTTTGCCATTTTTCACGTAAATAGCATCACGTGCTTCCATGCCTCGCTGGAGGATGTCGAGGCATAAGACGAAATACTTCAAGGTGGTGTAGATAGCTGCATAGGGTGGTAATGTGGTGATTGTGGAGCGCAATGGAATGGGAAGATCGTCATAGGTCATAACAATCTCATAACAATCATTGACACTATGTGTCAAGATTTCAATCGTCGAGTCAAGGTTCTTGAAGACTCGCTTGTACGATCTTTCGTTCGAGACCATGTTCCGAAAGCGGCCAACCGTGAAATCGCTACAATATAAGAGTCGGTCCATTTTGTCTTTCATCGTCTCATTTCCATCATTTGGTGGGAGAAATCGTTTCGCTCTGCGGGTCTTCTGGGGCGCTTCGCATTCGGTGGGTTCGTGTTTCGAGGATCCAATAGACTCAGGTAGAGGCATTTTTGTACTGTGTGATTGCTCTGGACTCAGTTGTTGAAGAAGTGACGAGAAGCTGTGCTCTCCAGGAATTTTATAGCTACCAACTAGACATTCGGCTTCGCTTTGAGACGGTTGTCATCGCTATACGATGGCTTTCTGGAAACAATCGCCAAACTGTCTCACTTTCAACAGAGCCGGTGTTGAAGATTTGATTTGTCTTTGTACACGAAGAAAGCACATGGCTTGAAGTTGACGGACAATTATTGCTACCTAACACAAGCTGTATCAGCATAAGACTATGCTTTAGGCATGAAGCAAAATGTCAAAGATGGACCTACGTGAGACCAACAACAATGCGAAGCGATTGCATGATTCCTCTGAACCTTCTACATCCATAGACACAAATGTCTGTAGCAGAACGCCAGAAATAGCAGAATCGATAGCCATCCGAATCATAGTCCACTCTGCGCGAATACATTCGTTGCTGCAGGTAAGATATTGCTCCGGGCGAGACTGTTTTGTTGCTGCTACTGATATGTCTTGATTGACCTACTGTTGTTCTTACATCTTCTCCCCTTGTATGGTGGCAATCAATTTCCTTGAATGTTTTGCGTGCCTGAACTCCAGATACCATATGCCCTGCCAAGTTCCCGTAGCCAACTTGCCATCAGAAATGGGGATAGAGACACTACTTCCAAGTAAAGCGCTCTTGATATGAGCCTACAAAGTGAATATTAGCGTTTGTAATCTTGACGTGCGAATTCAATTAAATCATACCGGCATGTCATCTACTCCCTCAGCGCTGTGCCTATATAATTCTCCTTTCTTGTCGTCCGGAACGATGCGATCAAGAGCATCGCTCATGTCTTCTCGAACATCAGAATCGCAATTCTCGTTCAAGCTCAATGCACAGCTTGTATGTTGGACAAAAAGGTGAAGCAGTCCGATTTTGTACGTTTTGATTTCAGGGAGCTCTTTTACAATGTGGTCGGTGATAAGGTAGCTTCCTCGTGCCTTTGGAGGAAGGTGGATTGTACTCTGGAACCAGGACATCTTCAAGGTGGATTTAGAGTCTGAGAAGGTGTTCGAGACGGAGGATGGTACGAGGCCCGGCGGAAACGTTGTAAGTGGCAAAGGAGACGGTACGAGCGTGGCCGTAGGTGTCGGGTTTGGGAAGAGGAAGCGTAGTGGAGACAGTGGCAAGATTACGATTGAATGGAAGACGCCTGGGAAGAACGCAATTACGAAGATGGTAAGGAAGAACAGAGTGGAAGTTAAAGACGTAGGATAGCCGTAAACTTGTCTTCGCAGTTGATCTGCCATGCAAATTTCGTTGCTTGCAATTGGAAAGTGGCGGAGGTGGAATTTAAGGATTGAACTGAGGTCACGAAAGACTGATGTCACGGCCGAGATTCACGTCGAGGTATCCTCTGCGGCAAAACGAATTCGATATATTCCCAGATTGAGCATTGTAGTATTGTAACTGAATTCAATGATTTCGATAGGAACATGTTACATATTCACACATTGCTGCCTAACCTGATAATGCGGGTAATGGCAATTCTAACGCATTAGAGAAACACTATGACAGCGAGATCTATACTCTGCACTGAAATTCATGAATTTCTGTCAAGTTTAATATGTACAAAATGATTCTACTTCGATTTGTTAACATGATCCAGGCCTATCTCTGACCCAATGGCTCATCTGTAACTCGCTGACTCTCATTCACGGCAGCTGCATCAGATGTCGGACCAAGTGGATAAGAATTGTGAGGTAAGGATTCTATATGCTTGCGGTGATGTTCATTCGCCTATATCAATTGGTTAGTTCAACCTTCTACCAAACATCGACATGATAGGACGTACGAATGGCAGTCCGCAGTATGTACACCAACATATTTGCGGCTTGTCAAGGTTGATGAAAATCCGTGGATGACCCAATGGTCCACCGCCACCATCACAAGACACGACACGTTCCGTTCGCCATCTCACAGGCTGTTTGTGAATGAGTTCGATTGCTGCTAATGGTCGCGGCTGAGAGTCAAAATGTCAGCATGATTACTTGTAAGGTGACACAATGCTTGTCAAACAGCTTCATACGATCCGTATAAAGCCGAATATCAAGCGACCTATAGAGCGTCCTTACTTGATCTTCCATAATGGTCTGTTCGAAACGCGGTCCCACCATTGCCTTCCCTCTTGGCTGCTGGCTTCTAGTCCAGATACCTTGTCGGTTCGGTGCCTGCCATTCGCGTAGCTTTTCGCCCTCTTCTGGACTTTCAACTAGTGCCGAATCATGACTTCCTTGAGACGATGTTGGAACGGCATTGGTAGCTGAGACATTCGGAGTTGTAGCTTCTTTGTTGGTGGCGGGGACTTTGTACACAGAGGTTGCGCTATAGGGGCGGATGAGGAGTCTTCGCGAGAGACGGGTGCTCCGCGAGCGCAACAAGGGAAGCATGGCAAGCAATTAGTGCTTTTTGCCGTCTGTCGAAGCTTTTGGTGATGTTGGAACGTTGAACGGCTGTGAAGGAAGCGAAGCTCCAATTGGCGGTGGTTCATGGCAGAATAATCGCATATTCCTCACGTCGAACTCATTTATTTTTGCACGTCGCTCACGAAAGCTACCGTCTCTTCTGTATGTTTCTTAATACTGACCATCAGGAGTAACAATTTAGTGAATTCAACCTCTATTACGAGATCAGCCTATCCAACATGGCTCCTGCCACACCAAATGGCAACCCAAGCAGTACTCCATCGGGGACGTCACGAACTCTCTCCTCCAAAGTCCTCACCATGAAGGTTAATACGACGCCACAATCGCCATGATTCTCACTAAAGTTGATTCTTTTCAAGTTTATGCAACGAGCTGTCGCCTCTTCTTCCCCTGGATCTTCCACACCGACGTCGAATACATCATCACCTTCAAGCGATCGTCCTTCCAAACGCAAGCGATTCTCCACAGATTCATATCCTAATACACCTCCAATCGTTCCAGTATCGCCAAACCCTGCTTACTTGGCCAAAGTTGATGCCGCTCTAGCTAAATCAGCCCGTGCACGTCAAGATTTAGATGACGCAATGACTGCTGCAGTGAACGCAGCAGTTGCAGAGGAGAAGCGTAAGGAAGAAGCTGCTATCCAAAAGGCCGCTGTTGATGCTGGTGAGGACCGGTGGGTTCTGCTACCACGAGAGCTAGATCCAGTGCAGTACAAACCGACGGTCAAGTACACCACTTGGAACGACCTTGAAGGCTCGGGCTCCGAATCTGAATCGGACGATCCTGAGAGCGAGAAAGCTCAATTTGGGTTCAAGAGAAGAGCTGTTATGGGTCGAGGACGTAAAGTGTATGGCGATAAGAACATGCAAGTTATCGCACCAGGTTTCCTAATGCCGGATCCACCGGACAAGAAACGAAGACAAGAGGAATCACCCTGAAATCAAATTCGCTGACTCCATCGACAGCGCATCATAATCCACAGAGACACGGATCATACCAACTCTTCGTAAATGACGGGAGCGAATTCATGATGACTCAGCCGAGATCTGATGTTAAGTGCAATATTCGTACTTAATATGCAAAGTTAGCGGCAAAGTCCAGAGCATCATCCTTCTCATGGCAATTGATATCCAAACCATTGGATCATTATCACCTGCATGCAAAACCGTTATTCCCGCTCTTCGTGGGGTCCACGTACCTATCTCTCCCCTACCCCGCGTCCTCTGGTCAAAGATCAACGACAAGCCGCGGATTGATTTCCGTCACGTTTGTATGATAGACTCGATGCGGAAATATAATTTTTTTCAATTACTCCATCCATTTTCACCTTGATTTGCGTGTCTCAATTTGTGTTATTAACTATGGGTTCAATAGATCAACAGACTACGCTCAATGGTCACACCCAAGACGGACCCGAAGAGAATGGTCACTATCCTCCAGCAAATGAGGAAGGCGGCACATATGGCATCGATAGCACCAACAATGAAATTCCTCCGGCGAGTGCGCGTGCCAGAGGCAAGTATATGGAAGAATTGACTATTCCACTAAACGACGTTCCTGCTTTCACTCCAACCAAAAAACTTCGAGTAGTCATCATTGGAGCGGGCTACTCCGGGCTTATTATGGCCTACAAGCTTATGTACGAACATGTGAAGGAAATAGAGCCTCTAGTCGACTTTACAATCTTCGAGGCTAAGTCGGGACCAGGAGGAACTTGGATAGCGAACACCTATCGTAGTATTCCCACACCGTTTGGTGGAAATCTGCGAACTAATATCGATCGATAGCCGGAGTATTATGTGATGTGCCATCCGCCATCTACGCATTTCCATTCGCACCGAATCCCAACTGGAGCCGCTTTTACTCCCCAGGCGACGAGATTCTAGAGTATATGCAGAAAACTGTCAAAGAATGGAATCTTGACAGAAACGTGCAGTACAACACGGAAGTTACTGGTTGCTATTGGCAAGAAGATAGATCACAATGGAAGATATCGGTTGATTGCAAGGGAGAAAAGAGAGACGAGTACGCCGACATTTTGATCTCCGCACGAGGCTTCTTGAATTATTGGAGTTGGCCAAAAATCCTCGGACTCATGTCGTTCAAAGGCCAGCGAGTACATTCCGCTGGTTGGGACCACAGCTATGATTATTCCAATAAACGGATTGGAATTATTGGCAACGGTTCCTCTGCTATCCAGATCTTACCTGCTATGCAGAAGCTACCTGGCACTCAAATTACATCCTTTCAGCGTGGCCCGACTTGGGTATTCTCTGGCATGACACCAGCCGCTCTCGTGGGCAGTGATGATCAAAGCTTCAATCCGCTTTATCGACCACAAGATCACGAAAAGCTCAACAACCCGGAGGAGCTGAAGAAGTACCGAAAGATAATACAAGGAGGTATCAATCGCATGTTCAGAATGTTCATCAAAAACAGCAATGAAAACATCGATACGACCAACTTTGCAGTGGAGCAGATGAAGAAGAAACTAAATTATGATCCTGAGCTTTGCGAGAAGCTGATTCCAAAATGGGAACTGGGATGCCGGTAAGCCGCATTACGGATCCGTTAAACATGGCTCTCAGTCTGATGATAAACAGTCGAATAACACCAGGAGAAGGCTACCTCGAAGCTTTCACGCAGCCCAACGTCGAGCTGACAAACTCAACCATCGTGTCCATCGACGAAACGGGCATCAACACAGAAGATGGCAAACATTACGATCTGGACGTCATCGTGTGCGCGACGGGCTTCGACGTGTCTCAAGTACCGCCATTTCCCGTCATAGGACGCAACAAGGTGTCGCTGAAAGAGAAGTGGGCGGATGAGGCCGAGTCGTACATAAGCGTAGCTTGTCCGGACATGCCCAACTATTTCATCTTCACAGGGCCGAACGCAACGGTGGGACACGGGTCGCTGATCCAAAGCATGTCGTGGAGTGGGTCGTGGATGGTGCGGTGGCTGATCAAGATGGCGCGCGAAGACATTGCCAGCATCGCACCCAAGCAGGATGTCGTCGACGAGTTTGTGCGTTACGGCGACCAGATTCATCGTACGCTCACGTGGACGGGAGGCTGCCGCAGCTGGTACAAGAATAACCGTGTTGACGGGCGTGTCACGGCCACGTTCGCCGGTAGTGCCATACTGTTCCACGACATGCTGAAGGAGCTTCGACCTGAGGATTTCGAGATTCGGTACCGGTCACGAAATCGGTTCCGGTTCATGGGTAACGGCTTCACGCAGTTTGAGCTCAAACCAGAGAGTGATCTAGCATTTTACGTGACAACGTAGTAGAAATTGGAACGATTATATATTCGGATATCAAGCTGGGCATATAAATGAGACCAGCCAATCAAAGCATTTAATTCCCATTTAAAATCGGCTCTGAACGGAAATTTAGAGCCTGAGGCTCTAGATTTGAAATCCAACCATCAAGCAAAATATTTTACTCGCAGTGCAGTCATGTTGTCATATTTCCGATGCGAACCTTGACTGTTTTAATCACCAAATATCGAGATCCATTCGAGGCAGGTTGAAAGGTCCTCATCCGAGGCGAAAATACAAAATGCCTCTGGATAACATCAAGCACATCGTCCTCGTTCTGTCGGGCAAAGGCGGCGTTGGAAAGAGTAGCATAACAACTCAACTCGCACTCACCCTGTCACTTCAAGGTCACTCCGTCGGCGTTCTGGACGTCGATCTCACAGGGCCAAACATGCCACGCTTCTTCGGCATCGAGGATCAAAAAGTCACGCAAGCACCGGGCGGCCTCGTTCCGGTAACCGTCCACGAGGCCTCCTCGCCAGCCGGCAGCTCCGACTCAGGCGGCACAGCGCTCCGGCACGGCGCGCTGCGGTGCATGTCGCTGGGGTTCATCCTGGGGTCGCGCAGCACGGCGGTGATCTGGCGCGGGCCGAAGAAGACGGCGATGGTGCGGCAGTTCCTGACGGCGACGCTGTGGCCGCCGCTGGACTTCCTGCTGATCGACACGCCGCCCGGCACCAGCGACGAGCACATCTCGCTGCTCGAGACGCTGCTGCTCGAGACGGCGGAGCGGCCTGCGCAGCTCGCGGGCGCTGTCGTCGTCACTACGCCGCAGGCTGTCAGCACGAGCGATGTGCGCAAGGAGCTTAATTTCTGCGGCAAGACGGGCGTCAGGGTGCTCGGTGTGGTGGAGAATATGGCGGGTTTTGTGTGTCCGTACTGCCGCGAGTGCACCAACGTGTTTAGCAAGGGCGGTGGTGAGGTTATGGCAAGGGAATTTGGCGTGACATTCCTGGGAAGCGTGCCTATTGATCCAGCGTTTGTGGATCTGATTGAAGAGGGAAAGAGGCCATCTTATCCTGAAGGCACAATCATCGAAGGGAGAGATGTCGGTGCGAGCGGAGCCGACGAAGCAGACGAGGCCGAAACGGCCGGATTGCTGGTGGAGAAGTACGCCGCCTGCTCGTTGTATCCCATCTTCGACAAAATCGTAACACAGATGAAGATGGATATCGACGCCCAGAGCTGAAGTACAATTCATCACCGTTCGCAGCTGGCGCTGACTCTCTTCGCTACGCGATACTTCGTCGAGCACGTCACAACGGCACTTCTGACGACCACGACCTTGATGCAACGTTCGCAATTTGTGTAGCATCCCAATCGGAGAATGGATGACGCGCCATGCTAACATGTTTCTTGCGGAACGTCTCAATGCTTTTGAGAATTGAGCGTCAGGGAGGTAGAGTTGCCACTATCCGCTGCCGTAAGCGGCGTTACCTTCTATGAGCGAGCCAAAGATGAAGAGAGGACCGAAAGATGCTTGGCATATTCGATACTTGCGATTTGAGGAGCAGGCGAGTGGAAAGTGAAGATGCTCTGTATAGTAGCAATAAACGCTGTTTGCATGAAGGGTTGCATACGGACGGCGGGCGTATAGAAATTGACGTTCGATGCATAGCACGAAGAAGTGTAGGCGAAGACAATCCAAAACTACTCAAACAATACTTTGCATATCCAATCAAAATGCGTGATATTTGCGGAGAAATCAAAGTAGCTATGAAATAGTAAACTTGGAGATCATTATATGGGTAGCATCGAGGAAGTGAACACAAAGCCAAAGCAAAGTATCGATATTTCATCTGACGTCTCATCTCAGATAGCCAATTGCCATATCATTCTGACTCTCATTCGTCCTCATTATGTCGACGTAGATGCACTCAACCATCAAATTTTACGTTGTCGAACAAGAGAAGCACCCTCAGGGCCCGGCACAACCAAGCCCATCTAGAAGCCATTTTCACCGAGCCTCGGTGGCTTCCCACCCTTCCAGTCCTCACGCTCATAGTAGCGAAACACAAGCTCATAACCATCAAGATCATGGACGATGCGATCGACGCGGCGATAGCCCTTGAGAGCCTCCATGCGGGCGGAGCGCGCACTAGCATGGGCGAGAGACGCATCGTGATGGATGGCGGCGGCAGGCGGCTTGGCCTCGAAGAAGGTGACGCTAAAGCGGCCGGGCTTGAAGATGCGAACGACCTGTTCGACAAAATCGGCGGTCTCGCGGCCGGTCTGGCGCGTCGGCACATTCGTCTCGAACGACGCGTAGCTGCACTGCGGCTCCGGCGTCACGTGCACCGTGAAGTAGTGCGTGCCCTTCGTTGCGCTGCTGCTGCTGCCCTCCGGTGCCGGCACCACGCCGTTGGCTGAGAACCCGCACGGCGTGAATAGGTAGCTGTCAATTTTGGCCTCCGGGTACTTCGCTGTCGGGTACACGTCCGCGAGGCCGCACGTCTCTGCGACTACGGTGCCTAGAGCGTGGCCTTCGGAGCTGAGTTCTTCAGGAAGGGTGGCGTCGGTGTCGTCATCGCTCGAGAAACCGCTGTGATCAGACGAGGTTTGCTCAAAGACGTCAAAATCAGCATCGTCGGAACAGAGTTTGCTGTTATGGCCGTTCACGCCCTTATACACAGGCTTTGTGCCGTTCACTTCACCTAGCGCTGCGATGGTATTCTTGCGTGCCTCCCGAAACTTCTGGAAATAGCGACCTTCCGCGACCGCACTCGCGTTCTCGAGATAGAATTGCCGCGCATTATTCTCATCGAGATCGGTCATGAGAATTTCCAGCGTTTCATCCTCTTGTTCATCGTCGCCATGTTCCTCCTTTGGTACGCTTAGACGTCGTGTGTACGTGGTTGGGAACTCCGAGTCAGGAGTGGACGGTGGAGTGAGTTGAGTGTCCGGTCCCGTTGTGTACAGATACCAATGATCACCGTTCATTTTGCCAATCATGTATGCGCTACCACCCAGGAAGAATTTGTCGAGGAAGCGTACCTCATCGCGCCAACTTCGGTGTGGGCCATGCTGCTTGTTTGGGTACAAGAAATTCTTGCGACTGTAAAATACGCGATACGGTGTGGCAGCCGTCGGAACTCCTTTTGTTAGATCAGCCTGGACATGAGGGAAGCCGGCTTCGAGCGCAGCGATTTCGAGCATGCGTGGTAGTCCAGAGAGTAGAGTGGTGGTGCCACAGGTCTTCAAGACGAGCTTATGCGGCCAAACGAACATACTAGATTCGGAGAGAAGATATGCATCAACATGTTCGGCTTCGAGGATGGACAAAACTTTGCAATTGACAAGATCAAGCATGCCCTTCCATGTCTCGGCGGAGACAGCCTTTAGCCCTCCAGGCTTACAAGAAGCCGGAAGAATGGCAGCAGATGTGCTGAACCATACTTCTAGCAGCTTCTCAGGTCCTTAAATTTCGTCAGTCACACTCACTCATTGAGACCTTTGGTTGAAGACGTACCTTCAAATGCATTGCTAGAATCGAGATCGATTGTAGCGTCGCGATTGATGGTAAGATGCGGCGTCCCAACGTGAGAGGACGGCGAAGCTGTATAATGCTTTGGAATCTCAATGTTTACCATCTCCGTGCAACAAGTTGCCTGTTGTAGTCCCTATCAATCGCTCCCTAGGTTGAAATTTGTCGGTGCGTCAATTTTAAAGTGTGGCGACGATGAGTGAAGCACTATCTGCCACCCAGACGAACAGTGCGGAGTTCGTCTGAAGGAGAAGGCCCACCTAATGTGGGAAGCAATGATGCTGGCTTTTGCCAGCAGCAGTGTCAGGACGGTGTTTGAACGCCTTTGTGGGACGTTATGGAGGTCGAGCGGAAAGAGGAATGAAGAAGACCTTGTGCGGAATGGTGGCTATCGGTTGTAGTCCTCGCACTGATAGAGACCGATACCCTGTGGAAGTATCGGGTCCAGCAGACGAGGGTATCTGCTCAGTTGTGGGTTGAAGTTGAGAATGACGAGTGCTAAGCGCGTGTTATCTGGGCCTGGTACGAAGATAATGTCAGTGAGATGTTCAAACACAAAGTCGACGTGGCTCGTGTGAAGACGCAAAACAACAGTGGCAAATAAGGTAGAAGGACTCACTTCGCAGGCTTGGACAGGAATCGTACCAGGTCCTCTCGACGCATGGACGGCTGTAAAGAAACGGTGAAAAGGTCGATTAGAAGCTAGCGGCCGTAGAGTTCATTCGATATGAACTTATGGAGTGCCAGCTTGGATGAAGACAGATAGGCGAGTGGCGTGCTGTGAGGAGAGATTTGGCGGAGGATTTGTGCGGGTATTTCAGGGAATTTTTTGGGTGGGAATGTGAAGGGCAAAATTTGTGGGGTCTGATGGTGTTGAAAAGTTGGATGACGGTGTGTGTGTGCGAGCGGCAACGCCCGAATGGAAACACGTAGCCCGTCCTTTTCTCTGCAATTGCACTTCGACAGTAGCAAGTGAGTTCGTCGAGGAATGTCGTGTGAATACGTCAAGGTACAGATGAGAAGGGTGGTTGCCTGTTCTGCAGTGCTCACGGGTGTAATTCAGAGTGAAAATGCAGCTGCGCCATTATTTGCGACTCTACGTAACCGCCATGCACTCTGCTAGCCACAACCGGTAAGGGATCACGATTTGCTCTTTTCTCAGCCTAAACGTGACACTCACTCTCGATGCTGAGAGGATTATGTATTATGTGGACACTACCTATACGTGGCAATGCTCCAATTAACAAGTCCCGCTCTCCACACACGCTGCTTGTTGTGTATATGTAAGGTGTCTTGTCATCGCATTCACCCGCCAATGCCTCCATCTCCAAACCCCCACTCGCGCGACATCCACGAGGAAGACCATTGCTTCGCTGTTCTTGGTGCTTAGTTGTCGGGCTAGGATTTGATATCGTGCTAGGTGCACCTCCCACTCACTGCCAGCCGATATCCTCTCACCCTAAAGCTTTATCCAATAACGCTGCGTTTTGTTTTCTTGCTTGTTAAGGCCATTCCAAATCAATCCGCGCACCGGTGGCAAAGGCTGCTTGTCGATTGCTCGACTGTCGAGAAAGCGAGCGGTTGGTTAGAGGCGGAGTTGAAAGTGGTTCACCATGACGACTGGTTAAAGCTTGCCGGTCGCCATTTAGGTGAGCCATCGACATTCGTTGTGATCTAGTGTATTGAAAAGTCTTGTTTGACTTGATCCATCTAACTGGTCGCATGAACAGCGCAAGGTTGGGCGGTGGATGCCACACGCCAAGTCGATATATCGCTTGTGCCAGATCAGCACAGTCGAAGAATTCATAAGCTTCATCTCCGTGGTGGTTTTCGCACAAACGACTCGAGAGACTGGATTGTCGTATAAGAAAGAAAGAAACTGCACAAAGGCTGTGCCGTCCTTATCGTAGCTACTTTTGGTTGCTAAGCCGATAAATGTAAATCCGTTTACGACCTGCTGCGTGCCAGCAAAGCCATTTTGAGTTGCAAATAGGCTTGGATGGCTTCGTCAGTTGCTGACACTCTCGTCTTGGTTGGTGAGCTCTCTGGTGAGGCAGAGTTAGATGGTACAGTGGACGGATAGGTCGACCTTCGAGGTAGTGTGCGGGTCCATGACTCGATCGTTGTGACGCGTCCAGGAGCAAGATACGGGTGACCGTTAGGATTGCTTGCCATGCTTGAAGTTGGAGGAGGTGTATCAAGAGAAGTATCGTGTTCGTTGGCTGGTGGTTCAAAAAAACAAGGGAGCAACCTTCTAATCAGTGATTGCAAACCCTCCAAATTCCAAGCTCTCATCTAAGGCAAGAGCGTCGATAGCTCATTTATGTGTAAGGAAAAGTATTAGTTAGATTGATTTATAAGACGAAGGTATGTGGCAAGGCAGAGAGGGAGCCGACTTTAAAAAACACCGGAAGAAGACCTGGGCACTGTCGGCAATGTATTGCATCCGAGAGCCCGCAGCAAGGAGACACAAATCCAAAAGCAGGATACGTCAACCTAATCAGACCTTCTCAACAGCCGGATCTGCACTGCTAGGAAGCAAAGCTCAAACTTAGCGGGAGATCCAGATGTAGGCGGTCTGGCAGGTAAAGTGGAGCGGATTCGTGGGCAGCAAGAGAAAAAAGAATTAGATGTACATGCGAAGCACATATGTGGCCACGGCGAAAGCGAAGGAAATGGGCAAACTTGGGACGTGTACAGCATCAGACCAGGTCCATTGTCCCAATCAACCGCTCGACACCGGGCGGAGGATTGCAACCGTGATGTCTCTTGGGCAGTATGGTCTGGCACGAAACAGCGCACGTTCTGGGATGGCACAGGACAGGCTGGACAAGCCGCTCGCCCCGGACCATGGAAAAGAAAAGGGATTTTGGAAGAGAGAGAGTGTTCCTGAAGGCTTTGACAAATACCGTGCAGCAAGGCCATTTGGCCATTCTTAGCACCGAGAATCGCGGAGGAGCCAGCGCATGCGCAGAGTTTGTTAGGCACGAACGAAACATTGGAAGGATTGGAGGCTAGAGGATGCAGGCAGCGCATGCAATTCCAAATCAACACATGCATTGGAAGGCTTCGTGTTTAGCGCTTATCCAGCAAGTCAAAAGCCTCCGAGCGCATGGCCGAGCCGGACTTGGGAGGTCGCATCTGGCTCTCGATTGAGCCGACCGAGACGATTGCCGCTCGGACAAATCGCAATTTCTCAAATTTAATACATTATGGCCCGAATATCCCACCCATGAGATTCGTCGGCCATTTGTATGCGCAATTACAGGCTGGAGAGTCATGCTGCAGTGCGCTTTTCGCTCAACCCTGAGTGAAGGCGCAGAGCCCAATGCGGATGGCTCCATCCCCCCCAACCCCATCACAGCCGCTTGGCCATCCAGCGATAGCATATCACGTTTCGATCTCATCTTGCAGCAAGTCCGCTGCACGTCGCACCAAAAGAGTACTCATCCCCCTGTGTACCTTACCGCTTTCTGTCCATCCGGTAGCTGAGCTCCTCCAAGCTGGCCGGTCTCTGTAGACTCCGCCGACCAGCAAATCCACGCTGGTAGTAAGGCCTCCACCTTCGGATCATGGCCGCGTTGCAGCTGACCGGCCCTAAAAACATGCACGGTGAATTGATGCATTCGCATGCAGCCTGCATACCCGACCGAGCCATGCCGTGTTGCTTCGCCGACGTCTGAGATGAAAGCCATGATACGGTAGCTAACGTAGTTTATAAGCGAGCGGCCCATACAACCCAGCGGCCCACTTCGCCACCACGCAATTGATATCACGGTTTTATATCGTCTTTTATAAGCCCACCAGACGCCTATTGATTTAAATAAACTAAAGAAGCTCTAGAGTAGGTTCTACGCTATTAGGATCTGGCAATAAACAGGTTTCAACTCGATGGCCTGGCTCTCTGCAGCGTCCGCAGCGCCGCGGTACCCGCGGCGCGCCACTGATTTCGCCAGGTGTATTACGGCTTCTCGGAGCTCCAGACGCACCAATAATGGCTCCATTGGCTAATAAAAGCCCTTGCTCCTGCGTTAGGACGGTCTGAGTAGAAATCCTCTTTTTTAGACGCGCTTTTCGCTTGCTGAGAGCCTCATTACTCGTGCGAAGCCGCTTGTTCTCAGAGCTCATAAGCGCGAGCTGAGTCGTGACCTGCGATACCCCCTTCATGAGCTGGTTTACGGCTTCAACGATAGGCGTTGGACTCGAATTTTGATGTGCAGTAATCCTTCCACTAATGTACGTACTTTGCGACTCAAATCCACGTTGATTTGACGGCGTTTTCGGACTCCAAGGCACGATAGGCTCGACTGAAGGCGATCTCGTCTGAGGTAGTACGGAAAGCGTTGAAAGCACCGCGTCTGGATCGTATGGAACAATCCCAGCGCCTCTAAAGCCTCCAGCTGCGTTCTTTGCATTGATTGACGCGTAAAAAGAAGCCCGAAATAGGGGTAGAAACTCAGCTTTCGTGATATGGTTGATGCCGCAGCTCATCACGTGCCCAACCTCTTTTCCATACGCCACCTTCAATGGGCCAAAACAACCCACATCAAGCGGCTGTAATAGATGCGATGAATGTGGAGGCATGCAGAGGGTTACTATCGCGTGTTCTTTGCAGTAATTCTCGAATTGCTCAGTTGTATGGCTGCCATGGCCGTCTAGAATGAGCAGTCGATGCGTCCCTCTACTAGGAGGTGTATTGCGCTCAAAGTGTTGAATCCACGCGAATCCGAGCTCATCATTTGACCAGCCCTTCTCGCTGAGGCCAATAGAAGCCCCAGGGATGTGGCTCTCCTCTGTATACCACGTGGTGAGGTGTGAAGCGCCTGCAAAGACGATGAAGGGAGGAATGACAGTCCCGCCTGCGCCGACGCAGTGAATCGTTGTAACCCATTCTCGATCGCCTGGCTGCGTTTGACGATGACGGCCTTTAGTCTCTCGACTGCCTATTACTATTTCTGATGAGATTGCGCCCATTTGAAACCCAGTTTCGTCGACGTTGTAGATGTCTTCTTGAGCGATACCGTGCTGAGCAATTACGTCTCGTACTCGGTCAAACCACGCGCGTATGGCTACAGGATCTTCGCCTTTTGCTCTCTGATAGTCGAATCGACGATTGAGACGCGATTTCAGCTCAGGGTGTCGGTTGACGAAGTTTCGTGGCCATTGTACGCCGACAGGTCTTTGATCGCGTGCGTGGATGGAATTAGCCATTGCGGCCACACGCTTGAGGTTAGGAGGCTGTCCTCGCGCATCGAGGTCGAGGATGTACTGCCCAACGACCTTCTCTTCTATATCAGTGAGTTTTCGACAATTGGCTTGTTTATCGGCTCTGGAAGGGATTCCCTTGCGGCGTCGCCGCAGGGTCGTTCGGACCGCGTCGTACGCTTTTGCAGCTGCTCTTACACTCTGTATTTGGCTTTGATCGATAGCGTACTTCGCAAGCTGTAATCTAGCCTCTTTTGAAGTCATATAGACGTGTGGTTGTGGAGATATTACGCGTCGAAAAGTGTTGATCACAAAATGGGGGGAAGTGGGCCGCTGGGTTGTATGGGCCGCTCGCTTATAAACTTCGTTA
>Ga0335072_10000776_pt1 | contig 56992 bp, 43 predicted proteins | sample Lox_Sample_21_FD_206725 | JGI IMG/M metagenome (GOLD analysis project Ga0335072, IMG submission 206725) | Soil microbial communities from Loxahatchee National Wildlife Refuge, Florida, United States - Lox_Sample_2.1 | ecosystem: Environmental > Terrestrial > Soil > Wetlands | place: USA...
TTGTCATGGATGTGAAGATCACCTCGGGCAACGCCAAATCCGTGCGCCAGAAGCTCACCCCCACCGAAGCGAAGCGGCAGTCGAAAGCCATTCAGGATAAATTCGCGGAGCGGGAAGCTGCGCTGACGGAAGAACTGACCCAGGCGCTTTCGAACATTCTCCTCAACGAGAAAATCCCGCTGGATGTGGTCAACGCCGAGACGGGGGAAATCATTATTCCGGCCAATCGCAAAATTACCAAGACACTCTTGCGCAAGCTCGCGTCCGTTTACGACCATATCGAGATCGATCCGAGCCCGATCCGGATCAAGATACGCGAAATCATCAGCTCTTTTGAAAGCAAGTTCGAGCAGCTCAAGAACGAGCGTGAAGTCGAAATGGATCGCGTCGAGAGCGGAGACGATATCGATCCCGGCATCGTCAAGCAGGTCAAGGTTTTTGTCGCCAGCAAGCGGAAGCTTTCCGTGGGTGACAAGATGGCCGGCCGCCACGGCAACAAGGGCGTCGTCGCCAAAATTGTGCCGGAAGAGGACATGCCTTTTCTGCCTGATGGAACTCCCGTGGAGATCGTGCTTAATCCGCTTGGCGTGCCATCGCGCATGAACGTCGGACAAGTGCTGGAAACCCATCTTGGCATTGCCGCCAAAGCGCTCGGCTTCAAGGTGGCCACGCCGGTCTTCGACGGCATCAAGGAAAAGCAAATTCGCGAGTACCTCAAGGAGGCCAAGCTCGACGAGGATGGCAAAAGCCATCTTTATGATGGACGCACCGGCGAGCGTTTCGATCAGCGCGTCGTGGTCGGCCAGATCTACATGCTCAAGCTTGGCCATCTCGTCGCGGATAAAATTCACGCCCGCGCGGTTGGCCCCTATTCCCTCGTCACCCAGCAGCCGCTGGGCGGCAAAGCGCAGTACGGCGGCCAGCGTTTCGGCGAAATGGAAGTCTGGGCCATGGAAGCCTATGGCGCCGCCTACACTTTGCAGGAGCTGCTCACCGTGAAGTCGGACGATGTTCCGGGGCGCACGCGCATCTACGAATCGATCGTCAAAGGCGACAATTCGCTTGAGGCCGGCACTCCGGAATCATTCAACGTTCTCATCAAGGAAATGCAGAGTCTCGGTCTCGACGTGAAAGTCGGCGCCCGCACCGCTCCGCATCCCGAAGTCGAACCTGAAAACGCCCGCGGCAAGGGCGGCGTTCTGGAGGCTGCCTGATCCCTTTTAAAAAGTAGAAGACACACCGCATATTCATCACTCATCACACATCTATGATCGCATCCAAAGAATCAGCTCGCGAAGTCCTCGGTCTCAGCGGCACCATCGGTTTTGACCAGGTCGGCATTACCGTGGCAGCGCCCGACACCATCCGTTCCTGGAGCAAGGGCGAAGTCAAAAATCCCGAGACGATTAATTACCGCACCTTCAAGCCGGAAAAGGGCGGACTTTTCTGCGAACGCATCTTTGGTCCGACGAAGGACTGGGAGTGCGCCTGCGGCAAGTATAAAAGGATCAAGTACAAGGGTGTGATCTGCGACCGCTGCGGCGTTGAAGTGACGCTGGCCCGGGTCCGCCGCGAGCGGATGGGCCACATTGAACTCGCCGTGCCCGTCTCCCATATTTGGTTCTTTAAGTGCATGCCCAGCCGCTTGGGTCTCATCATGGATATGACCGCCCGCCAGCTCGAGCGCGTCATCTACTATGAGGATTATCTTGTAGTCGATCCAGGCAAGGCGCCGTTGCAGCACCGTCAGCTCCTGAGCGAAACCGAATATCGCGAGGCCCAGGAACAATACGGCGACACTTTCACGGCTAAAATGGGCGCCGAGGCGGTACGTCTTGTTCTCACCGGCATCGACCTGGCCCAGACGGCGAAGGACCTGACCGAAGCTCTTGGCAACACCAAGAGCAAACAGACTCGCAAGAAAGTCGCCAAACGGCTCAAACTCGTCCAGGGCTTTATTTCCTCGAAGACCCGTCCCGAATGGATGATTCTGGAAGTGCTTCCGGTAATTCCTCCCGATCTGCGTCCGCTGGTTCCGCTCGAAGGTGGACGTTTCGCGACGTCCGATCTCAACGATCTCTACCGCCGGGTCATCAATCGCAACAACCGCCTGCGCAATCTGCTTCAGTTGAAGACGCCCGACGTGATCATCCGCAACGAAAAGCGCATGCTGCAGGAAGCGGTCGATGCTCTCTTTGACAACGGCCGCCATGGCCGCGCCGTGACCGGTGCCGGTAACCGCCCGCTGAAATCGCTTTCGGACATGCTCAAGGGCAAGAGCGGGCGTTTTCGCATGAATCTGCTGGGCAAGCGCGTCGATTATTCGGGCCGCTCTGTCATCGTTATCGGGCCGGAACTCAAACTCAACCAGTGTGGTCTGCCCAAGAAGATGGCTCTCGTCCTCTTCGAACCTTTCATCATCCGCCGCTTGAAGGAGCTTGGTCATGTTCACACGGTGCGCTCGGCCAAAAAAATGATCGAACGCCAGGAATCGGTCGTTTGGGACATTCTTGAAGAAGTCACCAAAGGCCATCCGGTTCTGCTCAACCGCGCCCCCACGTTGCACCGTCTCTCCATCCAGGCGTTCGAGCCGGTACTCATTGAAGGCGAAGCCATTCGCGTTCATCCGCTCGTCTGCACGGCTTACAACGCCGATTTTGACGGCGACCAGATGGCCGTTCACGTTCCGCTTTCGGCGGAGGCGCAACTGGAAGCGCGCCTGCTCATGATGGCGCCGCAAAACATTTTCTCACCCTCCAGCGGCAAGCCGATCACCACCCTCAACCAGGATATCACCCTCGGCTGCTATTACCTGACTCAGCCTTCCCGCAAGGAAAAACTCGAGAAGGCGGAAAAGGGAGATGAAAAGAAGCGGCTCATTATTTTCGCCGATACGGATGAAGTTCTTTTTGCTCATCAGGAAAAGATCATCACCACGCATCAGGCCATTTACCTGCGCAATCCCAATCTTGGCCAGCAGACGGTTTTTGGCGATGCGGAGAAGAAGCTGATCGAAACCACCGCGGGCCGCGTGCTTTTCAACACGATTTGGCCAAAGGAGATCGGGTATTACAATCGCACCGCGACCAAGAAAAACCTCGGCGACATCATCCTGCGCTGCTATCAAGTGGCCGGTCACGAGGCGACCGTCGAAGCGCTCGATCGCATGAAGGAGTTGAGCTTCGCCGAAGCGACCCGCTCCGGTGTCTCCATCGGCATCGACGACATGATCATCCCGAACGATAAGGCCAAGGTGATCGGCAATGCCTATAGTTCCATTGCCGTGGTCGAGAAGCAGTACCGCTCCGGCGCCATCACCGACGGCGAGCGTTACAATAAGATCGTCGACATTTGGACTCAGGCCAACGACGAAATCTCCAATCTCATGATGCGCACCCTGGAGCACAATCATGGCCGGGTCGAATTCAACCCGGTGTTTATTATGGCCGATTCCGGCGCCCGCGGAAACAAGAACCAGGTCCGCCAGCTGGCCGGCATGCGTGGTCTTATGGCCAAGCCTTCCGGTGAAATTATCGAGCGTCCCATCGTCTCTAATTTCCGCGAAGGTCTGACCGTGCAGGAATACTTCATTTCCACGCACGGCGCCCGCAAAGGACTGGCTGACACCGCGCTTAAGACCGCCGATTCGGGCTACATGACCCGCAAACTTCATGACGTGGCGCAAGACGTCATCATCAATGAGGAAGATTGCGGCACCGTCAATGGCATCTGGGTGAAATCGATTCTCGAGGGCGAGGACGAAATTGTGAAGCTTACCGAGCGGATCGTGGGCCGTGTCTCATGCGAGGACATTAATGATCCCGTGAGCCGCAAGGCTATCGTTCGCGCCGGCGAAGTTATCGACGAGGCCAAGGCCGCGAAGATTAATGATATCGGTACCGAGCGAGTCAAGATTCGTTCCGTGCTCACCTGCGAAACACGCCGTGGCGTCTGCTCGAAGTGCTATGGCATTTCGCTGGCTTCCAACCAGCTCGCCAAGCTGGGCGAAGCCGTTGGGGTTATCGCGGCTCAGTCCATTGGAGAGCCCGGCACGCAGCTTACCATGCGCACCTTCCACGTGGGTGGCACGGCGGCTCAGGTTTTCAAGCAGCCGCAGATCAAGGCCAAAAACGATGGCTCCGTCCAGTACACCGACCTGCGCACGGTGAAGTCGCTGGATAATAATCACATCGTGCTCAACAAGAACGGCTCCATCAGCATTCATGCCGAGGATGGCCGCGAGCTTGAGCGCTACACTGTCGTGATCGGCTCGGTTATTTCCGTTCCCGACGGCGGCCGAGTCAAGAAAGGCGAAACTTTCGTGCAGTGGGATCCTTATAACGTTTCAATTCTCACGGAAAAAGCCGGGAAGGTCGAATTTCGCGATATCATCGAAGGCGTCACCATGAAGCGCGAAATGGACGAAGCGACCAAACAGGTAGGCACCGTTATCATCGAGCACAAGGAAGATCTCCATCCTCAAATTGTTATCCTTGATGACGACAAGGAGATTATCGCTTCCTACAGCATTCCCGCCGGAGCGCACATCGAGGTGAAGCGGGATCAGAAAGTGCAGGCCGGCCAGCGTCTCGCCAAAACTCCGCGCAAGGTCGCCAAGACCAAGGATATCACTGGCGGTTTGCCGCGCGTGGCCGAACTTTTCGAGGCGCGCCGTCCCAAGGACGCCGCGGAAATCGCCAAGATCGACGGCATTATCGAAGTGGCCGGCAATGTTCGCGGCAAGAAGCGTCTTATTATCCGCGATCCCGCCACGGGTACGGAAGAAGAGCATCTCATTCCTCTGTCCAAGCATCTCATCGTCTACAAGGGCGACGTCGTCAAGAAAGGGCAGCAACTCACCGAGGGCCCGGTTGTCCCGCACGAAGTGCTGGAAGTCTGCGGTCCTCAGGACTTGCAGGAATATCTGGTTAACGAAGTCCAGGAGGTTTACCGCCTGCAGGGCGTCGAAATTAACGACAAACATATCGAGATCATTGTTCGCCAGATGCTTCGCAAAGTGAAGATCACCGAGCCGGGCGATACCAGCTTCCTGTGGGGCGAACAGGTCGACCGGCTCAGTTTTGAGGAAGAAAACCGCCAAGTTGAAGCCAAGGGCGGCAAACCCGCCGAGGCCACGCCTGTCCTGCTGGGCATCACCAAGGCGTCACTCGAAACGGAAAGCTTCATCTCAGCGGCCAGCTTCCAGGACACCACGCGCGTCCTAACCGACGCCGCCACCCTCGGCAAGATTGATAAGCTTCGCGGTTTCAAGGAAAACGTGATCATGGGTCATCTGATCCCGGCCGGCACCGGCTTTAACGCGCACCGTTCGTTAAAGCTGGTTGAATTGGGCGAACAGGTGGGAGAACCGCTTATTTCACCTGAAAAGGACGATTCGATTGACCTTTTACCGAAACTCCGCGGACCTGATTCCGAGGTCGCTACGAGTTAACCGGTATGGTGGTTTTGGCCTTTGGAAAGCAGGCCGGTTTGAATAACCGGCCTGGAGAAATAAAATGGAACGGGAAGATTTCGTTTTCGATTCCTACTTGACCATGTTTCCATCCTGGCATTAAATTGACAACGGCTCCTCATGGTGGAAAACACTGCTGATCAAGAGGTATTAGCTACTTTCCTCATTGTTGATGGGGAAGTTGTTTACGAAGTTGCGCCAAATTCGGTTCTCAACATCGGCCGCCTCGATACTAACGACGTTGTTTTGGATGATTATAAGGTCAGCCGGGAGCATGCCATTCTCAAAGCCTCCGGCACCGAAGAGTTTCTTATCCTCGATCTGGCCAGCACGCACGGAACCTACGTGAACGGTGAACGGATCGATCGTCGCAAGATCAAATTCGGCGATCGCATCAATATTGTCAGCCATGAACTTGTTCTTAGCCGGGAATTGCCTGATATCGAGGGCACCGACAGCCAGTCCATTCCCACGCCGAAAATGGCCCGCACGTTGGATCGCCGGCTGAAATTTTTCGGTGGCCTCAATGAATTTGCTCTCATTACGCTCGTCCAGTTCCTTTCGCAGGAAAAACAATCGGGTCTTCTTCTTCTCGAACTTGGCCAGAAACCCGGCCCGCGCATTTATTTTGTCAATGGTGAAATCATTCACGTTTCCGATGGCACGGACCTGGCCGAGCTACTGACCCGGCAATATCACGAACAGAGCCTTTTCTTTTATTTTCATCACGAAACTAATTTTCCCGAACGTACCATTCATGAGGCCACCCCGAATTATCTGATGAAGCTCTGTCATTCCCACGACGAAAAGCAGAATGAGGAAGCGGATCCAAACGTTGGTCTTCGCCGGACGACGTCGCGTCTTACCATCACCGCTCGCATCGAGCCTCCGTCTTCCACCCACCGCCACTAATAAGGGGCCGGTTCGTTTGCGCGGCGGGACGAACGGATCCACTTGGGGTCGCGCTTTCTTTTCCGTGACGTTCTCTGCTATGCTTGCCCCTCACGTCATGAAGATCATTCTTTCCGGCATTCAACCCTCGGGTGCGCTGCACCTGGGCAATTACTTTGGCGCGATGCAACCGGCCATCGAAATGCAATCCCAAGGCCAGGCGATCTATTTTATCGCCGATTACCATGCTCTTACTTCCGTGGCCCAAGCCGCGGATCTTCGCCGCTATACTTTCGATGTTGCCGCCGGTTTTCTCGCCTGCGGTCTCGATCCCGCCCGCACGATCCTCTTCCGCCAGAGCGACATCCCGCAAGTGCAGGAACTCACCTGGCTTCTTTCGGTCGTTACCCCCATGGGTCTGCTCGAACGCGCGCACAGCTACAAGGATAAGATCGCCCAGGGCGTGGAGCCCAATCACGGTCTTTTCGCCTATCCCGTGCTTATGGCCGCCGATATCCTTCTCTATGGTTCCGATCTTGTTCCCGTGGGCAAGGACCAAAAGCAGCATCTCGAAATGACCCGCGATATCGCGCAGAAATTCAATGAGCGCTTCGGGCCCGTGTTCAAACTTCCCGAACCGGTTATCCGCGAGGCTACGGCGGTACTTCCTGGCATTGATGGCCGCAAGATGTCCAAGTCGTATGGCAATACCATTCCACTTTTTGGCGAGGAAAATGAAATCAGGAAGCTGATCATGAGCATCAAAACCGATTCTACTCCGATTGACCAGCCCAAGCAGATTGAGGGCACGGTTCTCGGTCAACTTATGCAGGCGGTCGATCCCGGGGAATACGAGTCATTTAAAACTTACGGATCCGCCCCTGGAATCGGTTACGGCGATCTTAAAAAGAAACTCTTCGCCGCCATCACCGCCCGCTTCCAGCCTCTCCAAAAAAAGTACTGCCACTATCAAGCGCATCCCGATGAAGTGGAGAATATCCTCTGGGACGGCGCCAAGCGCGCGCTGTCCTTGGCCACACCTATTATAGAAAAGGCCCGCCGCGCCGCCGGACTTGCTTCATGAATACCGGTGAAATTGTTTCCAACGAGCCCGGCGTCCAGGATATTACGCACGTCAAACTTCCGGTCTTTGAGGGACCGCTTGATCTTCTGCTCTATCTGATCAAGAAAGAAGAAATCGACATTTACGATATCCCCATTGAGAAAATCACCACCCAATATCTCGATTACTTGCGTCTCATCAAAATGCTCGATTTGGAGGTGGCTGGTGAATTTCTCGTTGTTGCCGCCACATTGCTCTATATCAAAAGCCGGGTTCTTCTCCCGCATGACCAGCGCCCCCCCGAAGACGAAGCCGAGGAAGATGATCCCCGCTGGGAACTTGTCCGCCAGCTTGTCGAATACAAAAAGTACAAGGATGCCGCGTTTGAACTCCAACAATGTCTTGCGCGGCAGGAGGGAGTACATGGCCGTGGCGGCAGTTTCAAGCCCGAGGTTGCCACCGGCGCAAGCCTTCCCTTCGACCGGGTTGGTCTCTTCGATCTGCTGTCCGTTTTTCAGAAGGTTTTGGATCGCGCCAGCAAAAACGAAGATCTGCGGGACATTTTTGAAGACCGTTTCACGGTTAGCGACAAGATCAGCTACATCCTTGACGAAATGACCAGGCGTACCCGAATCATCTTTGAGACTCTTTTTGCCGAGGGCGTCAGCCGCACTGAAATCGTGGTTACCTTCCTTGCGGTGCTCGAATTAATCCGGCTCAAGCGCATCGGTGTCGCCCAGGAAAGCTCCTTTGCTCCCATTGAGCTGGTCAAACTGGCGCCCGCCCAATCCGATTACACGCCGGAAGGGAGCGAAGAAGAAAAGGGTTAAGAGTAACCGACGGACAGAGAACAAAATGCCGGCTACGGTTGAAGCGCCTTATGCTTTGCTTATTTTCCGTTTTGTCAGCGCTTGAGATTTAGCAGTCATGATTCGGGGGAGCGGCGCGAGATCCGGCTTAAGAAACTCTGTTTTGGCCAGAGGATGCATTCGATGCCGGGGAGAATAGAAAAAGCGAAGCGCGTGACGCGAAAGCAGTTGTGGATGGTTATCGCAAAACTCATCGGCTGTTTTGCTGGGAAATGTACTGCCATAGGCTCGCATGATGGAGGCAATCAAATGCATAAAGGCATGTGTAGTCGTTTCGTTATAACCGCTGACCGGGTTTTCGGGAACGCGATGAAAATTGTTATAGGCTTTGATTCCGCGGCGCATCCGCCTGAGAGCTTCCGCGAAAGGGCATTTCTTTAGATAGAGATAAGCCACTTTGACGTGACAACGATGAGTCCACTGATCAAAGGGTAGCGTTTTCGCTTCAAATTGGCGCAGGAGTTTGCCATCGGTCATAATCTCCCTGCCATGATTATTGGGAATCAAGCTGCCGCCGGCGCTTCTTCCCGCGTCATCGTTCCCTTGTAATGAGGCGTTTCGTCATCAACGCCAAAATTGCCGCGGGCGAGTTCCCCTACGCGATCCAGTTCATCCGGCGTGAGGGCGGGTGACTCCGATGCCGCAGCGAACTCCCGTAATTGCGCCTCCTCGTAAATGTTAGGAAGACACGAAACGATACGTGAATCGGATAGCAGCCATTGCAGGGCCGCTTGGCCAAGCGTGCGGCCGGGGCCCACGAGAAATTGAAGCCTCTCAATCTTTTTCAGGCCGTTGATAAGCCATGATTTGGGCCGATGGCTGCGGTGGTCGGTCGGAGGAAAGACGGTGTCCGGGGTATATTTGCCTTCGAGCATCCCACTGGAGTGAGTCACGCGGATGAGATAGCGTGTGCGGGACGCGTGGGCCGCGCCATTCGTCGCACCGCCTTCGTCCATCATCTGCCGCCCGGGATGTTGCTCCAGCATATTGTAGATGTGCTGGACGATGTGGGGCCGGCGGCGTTGAATGCAATCAATTCCCTCATAAAGCCAGCCGATGGCGGGGCCGAGGGCGGCGCCGTAGGAAAGGATTTTGCCTTCCTGCTGCAGCTTTTCCATCAATCCCCAAAGCGCGTCATCGGTGACTTGTTCCATGCGAATATTGTGAAGCTGGAGAATATCGATGCGGTCGGTATGAAGCCGCGTGAGCGCTTTCTCAACGGCTTCGCGGATGAAACCGACGGAGAAATCGTGCGGAATTTCGCGTTGGCCCCGCCGTTCGAGCGCATGGTCGTAAAAATTGTAGCCGACTTTGGTGGCAATGACGATTTGGTCGCGCTGCTTGGGGAAAGCCCGGGCGATCAGTTCCTCGCTATAGCCGTTGCCGTAGGTGTCCGCCGCGTCGTAAAGCGTGATTCCGAAATCGAGCGCTTGATGCATCAGTCCAATGGCTTCGCCCTCGGTGAATTGTCCCCACCAACCGGTCGAGATCGTCCATAAACCAAAACCGATTTCCGATACACGAATATTAGTTTCTGGCAGCGTGCGAAATTTCATGCCGCCAGTTTAAATCTCCTCCGAATGGGGAGCAAGGATTACCCTTGGAACATCGGAAAATAAAAAAACATGATTTTGTGGATGAAAGGGCCGTTTCTGAAAACAATCGGGCAAGCTTACGGCGAATTGGCGTTGAAAATAGCCGGTAACACGATATACAGGCCCAACTTGCGTGAGCGACCAGAATCCATGTCAGCCGGTTCGCATTGTATGCGCGGCCAATGCCTCCTTCGTAGCGCAGCTCTGCGTCATGCTCGTCTCGCTTTTGCTCCATCATGATAAGAAGCGCGGGATTGAAATAAGGGTGTTGTCAAACGGTATCCCGGATGATGATCGCCGGAAAATCGAGGCGGCTCTTGGCGCCAATTCTCCAGATTTCGATTTGAATTGTTTGAGATGGATCGATGTCGAGCCGGGAAAATTTCAGAACATCTATGTTCTTGGACATGCCACGGTTGACACCTACTTGCGTCTGCTGGCGCCAGCGAAGCTGGATACGGATTGGGATCGCGTCCTTTACCTCGACAGCGACATGGTGATTCTTTCCGGTCTTTCCGAGCTTTATGATACTCCGTTTGACGGCAAGGCCGTGGCGGCGGCGCGAGACATCGGAATTGGCTATGTTTCGGCAAAAGACGGCGTCTTCAATTTTTCAGAATTGGGAATTCCTCCTCAAACGCACTATTTCAATGCCGGTGTCCTCTTGATGAACCTGCGGCGCTGGCGGAGCGAGAATCTTGCGGATCGTGTCTTCGATTATATGAATCGTCACAAGGACTCCGCCTATTACTGGGACCAGGGGGGGATGAATGCCATTTTGTATGATTCGTGGATTGAAGTCTCTCCGGTCTGGAATCAGACGCGCGACATCAATTTTCAGGACTTGTGGACCAAGCTCGGATATTCCACGGAGGAATGGAAGCAGGCCAGAGATCATCCGAAGATAGTTCATTTTTCCGCCTTCCTTAAGCCGTGGGTTCAATATAAGGGCATACGCCGTCCTGGTGAGACCTGGTACTTTGAATATCTCGGGAAAACACCATACCGAACCGGCTATAAGGGGCCTTTGGCGGAGCGCATTTTTGGGCGCAGGCTCTATTTCCACGCCTGGAACGTAACGCGAAAATTTTATCTCTTTTTCAAGAACAAGCTGATGGGATTGATTAAGAAATCCAAAAATTAATCGAACGATCCCGGAACTTTTGCAGACACGCCCTAAGTTCGATGCTTGAAAAGAGACTTAATTTGGCCAAGCCGCGCGCGGAGAATACGATAAACACCATAACCTGCGCCTTCCCAGCGAGCCGTTGCCAGGCCGGGAAGATCCAATTCAAGAATCCGTTTTTCCCGCGCGGCAAACGTGGCTTGAAAACGAAGAAGTTCCTGATTGCGCCGGATAACTTCCCGGAGCGGCTGGCCGGAAACAGCATGAGCCAGAATTTCTTCAAGCAAATCAGCTTCGCGGCTGATGTTGGAGAGAGAATCGATTCTCGCGGCGGAAGCTGCGCCCAATTCCCGGCGCAGGGACGAATCGGTCGCGAGACGAAGGATGCCTTCTGCCGCGCCGGCACGGCTATTGCAGACATAGCCAGTGACGCCATGTTCCACCAGTTCAACTTGAGCGTTATCGCACCACGGCGTGGAACGGGTGATGACCGGCAAGCCGTATTGCATCGCTTCAGCGATCGTATAACCAAAACTCTCGCCCCAGTCGGACATATGGAGCATCAGATCGCCCGCGGAATAAATGGCGGCGAGGCGGTCGAAATCGCTCAGGGCGCGGCGCAAAATGATTCCGTCGCCCCATTGACCGGCTTCGATCTCGCGCCAAATATCCTCGGACGGCTCCATCAGGAGAATGCGCAACGAGGGATTGCGACGGCGGGCTTGCTGGAAAACGTCGACTTCGTCCCGGTTCCATTTGTGTCCCGGGCGGCCGAATCTTAAGACAAGAATTTCATGGGGCTGCAGGCCAAGTTCCCGGCGAATTTCATCGCGCTGTGGCCTTTGGCGGGCCGCGTCATCCAGAAGAGCGGTGGGGAAATACAAAACAGTATTTTTTATCAGCGTACCGGCGTTAAGGGAACGCCGGCTGCGTTGAAAAGCCTGCACTGCGCTGGCGCACGAAATGAAGCAGCGGAAGTCGATCCAGTCTTCGCTTTGGGGATCCTCGAGACGGCCAAAAATGTTGGTTTCGATGAGACGCGGGCGTTCACCGCCCAAAAGCCGGAGAGCCTCGTAAATGGGTGAGGCGTGAGGATAACCGGGCACGTATTGGTGGATGATGTCGATTTGCCCGGCTTTGAGAAACTCGGCCAGGGCGGAAGCATTATCCGGCGGTGTGATACGCGGAACGTTTCCTTGGGCGAGCGCGGCATCGCGTGGTCCGGGCGAACTCAGATAAACCGGGTGATGGCCGCGCCGGGCCAATTCCACCGCAAGCAAACCCGCGGCCTTTTCGGTGCCTCCAATACTGTTACCCGCCCAAACGGCAACGTTAAATTTTGATTTCATGATCTGGAGATCAGGGAATGGTACTTAAGGAGTCAAGGAACGCGGATGAGATACCAAAGTTCCGGGCCGCGCTGGATTTTGATCGTGAGATTCTTTTGGATGACAATGACCGCGGACCATTTATCGAGAAGATCGTTGATCGTGAGATGATAGACATTGGTCAGAGCAGTGTTGTCGACGGCGATGAAATGAATACCGGAAGCTTGGAGATCGCCGAGGGCTTGGCTGGGCGTCAAGTCAATGACTTTGTGCAAACCGAGAGGGAGCCAGAGCGAAACCTCGGGATCATCACCGAGATGAATGAAACCAATGGATTTTTCAGTCTCGGGGATGCTCGCGCGAAGATCGTGGAAATCGTCATAGCGAGTCGCATAGGTATCGTAAACATCGTGACATCGTTGGATAAGGCCGGGGCTGACACCCAAGCGAGAAAAATTATTCAGAACAAAATTGACGGGGAAGAGCGGATGCAGAGGACTTAGCACGATGAGAGGGGCGGCGCTTAACATGACGAGACTGCCGGTGATTTTGCACACGGGACGCCGGATGACGGCGCCATCAAGGGAAACGATGATGAGAATTCCCGCAACGAGAAGCGGATAATAAGCGGCGATCAGCCGGGGAGCCGATTCGCTGCCCATCTTGCTCATATAGACGAGAAGAGCAATGCATCCGGCGGCGGCAATCCAAATCGCGGCGCGATTGCGAGGAATAATGCCGCGGGAACCAATGAAAAAAAAAGTCTTGAAGCGAAGAAGAATCATGAAAGCAAGCGCAGCCACGATGCCAAGGCCGGCGCCGGCGTCCTCCTCCGTCTGCATTTCGCCGGTACTGGTCTGCAATCGGGGAAAGTCATGGCTAAGTTGCCACTTGATCGGGACGGGAATCACGCCATCCCAGGAGATGGGCTTGGGCCAGAGCGGAAGGGAAAGATTGCCGGCTGCGAGTTGAATCGCATTGCCCGTAATTCCGCTCACGGGATTGGACAACTTCATTTTGCCGGAATTAGCGGGGTCGCCCGAGTAATCACCGGTGAAATGAAGGTTAAGGAACGCGACTGGAACGAAGGAAATGGTGCAGGCAAGGATGAGACTAAATGCAAGTAATGCAGGTTTGCAGGAAGCAAAAAGATGATGGCGGTTGAAAAAGATGGCGATCAGCCAGGGCAGGAGGAGAGGAAGATTGGAAGCCTTGGCTCCCGAAAGCAAACCGGCGGCAAAAAGAGAGAGGACGAAATGCCGCGACGAGGGGCTGGAATCCGCCTTAAAAGCGTAATGAAGGGCAGCGAGAAGATAGACAGCGGCGAAGGAATCGTTACCCGCCCCGGAGGCTTGCAAGATGTAACAGTAGCCGCAAGGGAGGATCCACATCCACCACCAATTGACACGCGGGCTGATGCCGAGGTGGCGAAAGACGGAAAAAACGAGTCCGGGCAAAAATAAAAAAGACAAAAAGTTGATGAGAAAGAAAAAACGGTCGGTATGGAAAAAAATGAGTTGAGGCATCATCAACCATTCAAAACCAGTCCCACTGTAATTCATCCGGTTGCTATAAGTCGCGATCCAGTGCCAGCGTTGTTCCCAACTCCAGTAAAGGATGCGCGGGAATCGGTAGGTGAGGTGATCATAGTTGACCGGGTGATAGAGAAGACCGCCTAGGAAAGCGAGAGCGGCGAGGAATAGCCAAATTTTGGGAAGGAGGAAATGGGGCCAGAGTGCCCGGCGCCTTTCCCAAACAGGTTTTTCCTCTGAAAACAAAAGCGATTTGCCGCGAAATGCCAGGACGCCGGCGAGAATCAGCAAGGCCATGTCATAACCCCATCCATTCAAGGAGCGAAAGAGAGAAAGCGACCAGCCGGAAAGAGCGCACCAGGAAGAAAATAGAATCCAGAGCGCAAGCACGTCGAGGCGGTGACGGACTTTTCTCTGGCCAGACATAGGATCAACTGAGGATTGGATAGAGGGGACGGTGTTGTGTCAATGCCGGACGCCTGCGGGAATCATTTCATCAAAAACGGGACATCAATCGTGAAATCATTGGCTTGAGGTGAAGCGAGACGCCGAATTTTCCTCGATCAGCGAAATAATTTTGTCGATTTGCCCGGAAGAAAGCCGGAAATCGACGCGATTGGAGTCGAAGTCATTCGTCGCTTGGCGGACCGCTTCGGCCTGAATGAGGGACCAGCGGATTTTTTTCGCCGCGTAGATATTGGTATAAAAATTCTGCGGTGAATCGCGGCTTTGGATTTCGATGACGAAGGCATCTTCGGGCAGAAAAACCGAATTGGTAAGCATCGCGCCATGCACTCCCACAACCAAACTGGCGGAGGAAAAGAGGCGGGCTTGTTCCCCCACGCTCATGCCGGAAGGATTTATATTGGCAAAGCCCAGAGGCTCCAGCCGCGCGTAAAGTTCGTCTTCATTAGTCAATCTCCGCCAGGAAGCGCTTTTTCGTCCGCAAAAAAGTTGGCGTCGTTGGGAAGATGGTTCCGGGGCGAAAAGGCGTTGCAGGAAACGGACTTTCCATGGCTCGCATGCGGAATAGTTGGCGATCATATCCGGCGCCGCAAGCCGTTCGATCTGAAAGCGATTGGACTTCGTGCAGACACAAATCTGTTCCGCGCGAAAGCCGTGGGCCAGCAGAGGCTCTTTTTCCCAGGAGAGATTCTGGCCGTTCACGAAAAGATAATCCAGGTTCCGGGCGGTGTAACCCGCTTGTTCCAACAGCCAAAGCCGTGGAACCAGGTCGATCATCCAGTGATAGTAATTTCCCGCGGCTTGCGGGGTGCAAAGATAAGCGCCGGTCCCGTTTAGTTTCGTGGGCGAGGGCATCTTGAGATTGACCGCGTCAGGATGAAGATGACTGCCCGAGGGATAATGGGTCAAATTCGCAAAGAATTGGTTGCGGTTGGAGACTAAGAGTCCGCCCCGCCGCCCGGAGACCAGGGCCTCATGGAATAAGTAGACCTTTCCCCCCTCGAATTTCCCCACGGTATCCTTGTCATCGGGCGCTGGCACCAAAACCGGCGCGCGGCCATGGGGATTTCCGAACTGCACGATCCGGGAAAGCGCGGCGAAAATTTTTAGCACCTGCGGGACCAGCCGGGAGCGGATCTTGTTTCGCATATCATTCATAGAGCGCCGCGACTAGCGTCGCCGGGGTGTTCGAAGAATGCAAAATCGAAGTTAGGAGAATTTCTATACGGCGGCACAAAACCGGCCAACCGGTCATCGCGACAGTCAGATTTGCCCTCTCTCTTTCTTCGCGCTAATCTGAGCCGGTGCCTACCTTTTACGAGTCTCTTGCCGCAGTCGTCCGATCGGGCGAGTCCATGGCGCTCGGCATCATTACCGAAACGCGCGGATCGAGTCCGCAGAAACAGGGCGCGAAAGCGCTTTTTCTTGCCGATGGACGGATTATCGGAACGATGGGGGGCGGCTGTCTCGAGGCCGAAATCCAAGACCGGGCGCGGCAAGCATTGCGGACCGGCAAGCCGGAAACATTTGACCTTCTTCTCGATCACGATTTTGGCTGGGACGACGGCCTTGTCTGCGGTGGCCGGGTCGGTGGTGTGATTCTGCCGCGGATTCATTCCGCCGCTCCCATCTGGGGCGTGCTGGCCCGGCGGCAAGAGAGGCGAGAGTGGGGCATTACGCGCGATTTCGAAATCGCTTGGGCTGGCATGGACGGCAACGGAACACAGCGGGATTGGCTCTACCGCGAAACCGTCGCTCCGCCCTGCGCGCTCTGGATCGCCGGGGCCGGTCACATCGCGCAGGCCGTCGCGCCTTTGGCGCTGGGCCTCGATTTTACCGTGACCGTTTTTGACGATCGCCCGGCGCTAGCCAACTACGATTTCTTTCCGGCGGCGGCCATGCTGCGCGTGGGCGCATGGGAGAAGATTTTGTCCGAATCGCTTCCCGGCCACGGAGTCTTTGGTTTGATCGTCACCCGCGGGCACCGGCACGACGCGCTGGTCCTGCGCCACTGGATCGGCCGCGGTTTTGCCTTCCTGGGGATGATCGGCAGCCGCCGCAAGGCGCGAACCATCCGGGAACATTTTCTCGCCGAAAAAATCGGTTGCGAGCGGGCGCTGGCGGAATTATCCTGCCCCGTTGGCGTAAAGATTGCCGCGCAAACGGTGCCGGAAATCGCGGTGAGTATTCTTGCCCAATACATCGACCAAAGAGCCTCTTATGTTGCCCATCAAAATCTCCCTGACCGGATTGCTTCTCCTCACGCTGGTGAGTCTGACCCCGTGGCCCAACGCAACGAATGATTCCCGCTCTCCGCGCGGACGTTTCGCCGAGCTTCATTCCTGCGAGCTTTTCGCCGGCAGCTGTATCGTCTCCTCGGAGGCAAACGAATTGAACAGTTATGTTTTGCGTGTCTGGCAGTTTGACGACGGAAAGTTCCGTGGCGCCGATTTGCGCGGCCTCACCGTCGCATTGCTCGAGGAGGGCGACGACAACCTCGCCGTCGCGGACAATCAGGCCAGCAACGCGGTTGTCTACCTGCCGCCAGAGCTATCGTCCGCGCAGAAATCGGCCCTGCTGGCTTGGGCCCAGAAACAGACATCCGCAAAAATTGACGATTCCCACGTGAAGATCGCGGCGCAGCAGGTTAAAATTGGGCCGGGAAACGTCCAATTTTGCGCCGGAAATGATATTACCTTTACCGGAGCGCCTCCCGTGAAATGCAACGTGGGTGGCTGTGGCGAAATGCTTTGGTACGAGCCGCGCGGCGCCGCCAGTTCCTTTGCCGTTGATCAACTGGGAGCCTCACGCATCGTCGAACCTCTCCTCTCGCTCAAGTGGATGGACCATGGCCGCCGGACACTTTTCGTGGGCCGTTTCGGAGACGGGCCAACCTCTTCTCCGCAGATTTGCGGCGGAACTGAGACAGCTTCACTTTAATCCATGGTGCTGGTCGCCATTTTGGCTGCGGGCGAGTCGAAACGGATGGGCCGGCCCAAATTATGTCTGCCGTGGTTGGACACAACCATTCTCGGGCATGTCATCCGCCAATGGCGTCAGGCGGGAGCAAAACACCTCCTTGTCGTCCATGCTCCCGGCGCGGAGACGCCGGTGGTGAAGGAACTAAACCGGCTCGGCCTTCCCGCCCATGAACGTGTCGCGACGGTTGCGCCGGAACGAGGCATGATGGGATCGGTGGTGACGGCTGCCCGCCTGACGGTGAAGATGCCTGCTCTGGCCCACCTGATCATTGCGCTTGGAGACCAGCCTCAAGTTCGCGTGGAAACGCTCCAAATGCTGCTGGCGGCTTGTGTTACCCGCAAAAATTCGGTTCTTCGCGTCTCCTGCCAAGGCAGACCCGGCCATCCGCTGGCGCTTCCAGCAGCCTGCCTGGCCGATTTAAGTGCAACTTCTATCGCAACTTTGCGCGATTTTCTTGGTTTACTCCCCATGCCTCCGGAGGATTTGGCCAGTCCTGACTCCGGAATTCTTTTGGACATTGACACACCTGATGAGTATGACAAAGCTTCTCAACTGGAAAAGTGTCTCTTTAACCGGAGCCTGCTTTGAGCGAATCTTCCCGACCGCCTGAAACAACCGTTAATCGCCGTACATTCCTCAAGGGACTCGGGACCAGCGCTGTGGCGGTCGCTTCGGCCCAAGCCGGCGCGATGGCCGACGAGATTGGCAAAATGGCCGGTCCCGGACCGCAGGGTCCCGGCGCCGTTCCGGTCGTCCTGAACATCAACGGAAAAAACACCTCGTTTCAGATCGAGCCGCGGGTGACCTTGCTGGATGCGCTGCGCAATTATGGCCCGCTGACCGGGGCGAAGGAAGTTTGTGACCGCGCCACCTGCGGCGCCTGCTCGGTTTTGGTCGACGGCAAGCTGGTTTATTCGTGCATGAAGCTGGCTATCGACGCGCAAGGCACAAAAATTACAACCATCGAAGGCCTTGCCCAAAATGGCCAACTGACCAAGGTGCAAGAGGCTTTTGTCGAATGCGACGCTCTGATGTGCGGATTTTGCACACCGGGAATGGTCCTGGCCACGACCGCCCTGCTCGCGTCCAATCCGAAGCCGACCATGGATGAAATCAAGCGAGGTTGTTCGGGGAACCTCTGCCGGTGCGGAACTTATCCGCACGTCATCAAGGCCGCGTTGAAGGCAAGCGGCCAAAGCGTGACCGATAACATCACCGTTTTAAAGTATGAGCGGGTGGCCTGATCCGAGCGCAGTCCTCGGCAAACCGACCGAGAGAATCGATGGCCCGGTCAAAGTGACCGGCCAGGCGAAATATACCTATGACGTGCAGCCCGATGGCTGGCTTTACGGGATGATCCTCCGCTCGAAATGGCCTGCGGCCAAAGTCACGAAAATCGATTTGTCGAAGGCGTTGGCCATGCCTGGCGTCAAGGCGGCGGTCCTTGCTGGAGGAGAACAGCGTCAGGTCAGCTATTACGGGCAGGAACTGGCCGCCGTGGCCGCAACAACGAAACAGGCCTGTTTGGATGCACTCCGTGCGATCGAAGTTGAAGCCGATCCTCTTCCGTTCGTGGTCAAGGAAGACGACGCCATGAAGCCCGATGCGCCGAGCGTTTTTGCCGGCGCATCCAATGTCAAACCACTTAAATCCAGCGAGAAGGGGCAGGTGGACCAGGCGTTCGCCACCGCCGCCGCGATAGCCGAGGGCGAATTGCGGACGCCGACACAACTGCATCAGCCGTTGGAAACGCATGGCGCCGTCGTCGCGATACAAAGCGGCCAAATGACGGCTTGGTCTTCGACCCAGGGTATTTCGAGCGTGCAAGAAGGTTTTGCCCAAGCGCTGCAATTACCCCAATCGAACATCCGGGTCATTTGCGAATATATGGGAGGTGGATTTGGAGCAAAATTTGGCCCCGGCGCCCATGGCCTGTTGGCGGCCCAGCTTGCGCGGATGGCGGGTGCCCCGGTAAAAGTCATGCTGACCCGGCTCGAACAGGGACTCGCGGTGGGAAATCGCCCCTCTTCGATTCAAAAATTCAAGATCGCGGCGGACTCCAGCGGCAAGCTCCTCTCCGCTGATATCACCAACCACGGCTCGCCCGGCATTAGCGGCGGAGGTCAGTCGGCGGGCGGGGGAAGCGGCGCCAACATCGCACTGCCGTATGTTTACAAATATCCGAACGCCCGCATTCAGCAGTTTAGCATTGCCATGAATACAGGCGCCTCCTCGGCCTTCCGTGCGCCGGGCCATCCGCCCGCTTCTTACGGCACCGAATCGATGATGGACGAACTGGCGGTCAAAATGGGAATGGATCCGCTCGAGTTTCGCCTGCTCAACAGCGCGAATCCCCTGCACCAGCGGGAATTCAAGGTCGGCGGCGAACGATTCGGCTGGGCGGAGAAATATAAAAAGCCCGGAAGCAGCCCGGGGCCAATCAAAACGGGAATCGGTTGCGCATGCGGGAATTGGGGTGGTGGAGGAAAAGGCACGAAAGCGGAAGTGCAGATCAATCCCGATGGCACCGTCGAAGTCCGTTGCGGCACTCAGGATCTCGGCACCGGGTCGCGCACCATGGTGGCGATGGTGGCGGCCGAGGCTTTGGGCCTTACGCCGCAACAGATCACCGTGAAAATAGGCGATACCAACCTGCCTCCCTCCGGCGGAAGCGGCGGCAGCAGCACCACCGCATCGGTTGCTCCCGCCATCTGGAACGCCTGCGAAAACGCGCTGGCCGCGTTGCAGCAACAAACGGGCACGCCTGATGCGCGCGGTGAAAACTGGGCTGCCGCGTGCAAAAAACTCGTGGTGACTCCCCTCACGGCGCAGGGAGAATGGCAGCCGGGCTTGTCCAATTCCGGCACCGGCGGCGTGAATTTCGCGGAGGTGGAAGTCGATACCGATACCGGTTACATCCGGCTCAAAAAAATCGTCGCGGTGCATGATTGCGGGCTCATTGTCAACCCGCTGGCCACGACCAGCCAGATCAATGGCGGCATCATTTTCGGCATCGGCTACGCTCTTTACGAGGAACGAGTCATGGATCACCAGACTGGTCTGCTTCTCTCCACTAATTTCGATACCTACAAAATTTCGAATATTGCCGACATGCCCGACATTGAAGTCATTCTGCTCGATATGCCGGAGCGCGGGGTGATTGGAATCGGCGAACCGGCGGTAATCCCTTCCGCCGGCGCCATCGCCAACGCGGTGGCCAACGCCATCGGCGTGCGCGTTCATAGCCTGCCGATCACCCCGGCCAAGGTGCTTGCCGCCCTCGGCAAAGTCCCCAACATGACCAAGGTATGAACTCCTTTCAATACGTCACCGCCGGCAGCCCTGAGGAAGCGATCTCGCTCGTTGGAAAAAACGGACGCTATCTCGCCGGCGGAATAGATCTCCTCGGCATGATGAAGGATTACATCGTTACGCCGGACGTGTTGGTCAACGTGAAGGATGTCAAGATGGCGCAACCGGAGGGCAACGCCATTCGCCTGAATGGCCAGGCTTACGAGCTTGGGGCGTTGGTTACGGTGGCCGAGATTGCGGCCCATGAAGAATTGAAAAAAGCTCTGCCCGGTTTGGTTGAGGCGGCATCCGAAGTTGGCTCGCCGCAGATTCGCAATGTCGCTTCCCTGGCCGGCAACCTTCTGCAACATTCCCGCTGCTGGTATTACCGCCAGCCCGATATCGTTTGCCTGAAGCGGGGCGGTTCGACTTGCTACGGACAGGAGGGCGAGAATAAATATCTCTCCCTCTTCAGCGGCTGCGCCTGCATCAGCCCCATTGTTTCAAATCTTGCCACCGTTTTCGCCGCCCTTAATGCCCAGGTCAACGTGCGGGAGGATGCCCAAACTTCCCTCTATTCGATCCACAAGTTCTATCAGGAAGCCTGGGAAAATCCGGCGGCCCATAATTCGCTGAAGCCGCAAAATTTTATCCTGAATGTCTCTGTTCCCACCACGCGCGCCCGCAGCGCCTACCGCCAGCAAAGTGAGAAGCGGGAATTTGACTGGGCGCTGGTGAGCTGCGCCGCCGCAGGCAACGTCACCGGCGGCAGAATCACCGATGCGCGCGTTGCGCTGGGTGCGGTTGCGCCGGTGCCCTATGTGGTCGAAGAAGCCAATCAATTTTTGGAAGGGAAGGAATTGACCGCCGCCAACGCCGCCAAGGCTGCCGATATCATCCTGCGGGACGCCAAGCCATTGGCTCATAACGGTTACAAAGTGCCGCTGGCCCATGCGCTCATTCGGCGCGCCCTTCTCGCACTCAACTCATGAACACCGAGTCCGAAAAAATAGCCGAGCCTCTTTGCCGCTATCTGCGGACGAAGGCGATGTATATTCCCGCGTTGGCCAATAGCGTCTTGGAATCCGGGGATGAGTCGGGTGGCCAGACCTTCTACTGGTGCAATAAAACGCAGACCGCGCTCGGAATCGATGACCTCCCGGCGCACCCTTGCGCCTGCCGCCCCGGCCGTTCTTGTCACCAGACTTGAAAATCGTGGCTGCGGGCGGGGCATGCCTTCTGGGGCCTGCTACCATTAACACGCCCTAGAAGTTATCTCATAAATAACTCGAAGGAGAGGTCGTAGCGGGATAGAGTCGGGCATGGACTTGACCGATGAGCAGTGGAAGGCCCTTAAAAAAGTGCTGGGCGACGAGCCGGTAAGAGCCGATGGCCGAGGGCGCCCTTGGGCCGACCAGCGCACCGTGCTTAACGGCGTGCTCTGGCTCTTGCGCAGCGGAGCGCGCTGGGAGGATCTGCCCGCACGCTACGGCTCGCCCAAGACGGTGCATCGGCGCTTTCAGCAGTGGGCCAGAAACGGGGTGATCGAAAAGCTGCTCAAAACCCTGGCCGAGGACCTGCGGCAACGAGGGCGGATCGATCTGCGGGAGAGCTTCATGGATGCGATGTTCGTTTCGGCCAAAAAAGGGGGCTTCAGGTGGGCAAAACCCGGCGGGGCAAGGGGACCAAAATCATGGCAATGGTCGACGCTCATGGTCTTCCGGTCGCTGTCTGCACAGCAAGCGCCTCTCCCAACGAGGTGACGCTGGTTCAACTGCTTTTCGAGTTCATGCTCGTGGCGGCCGCTCCACTTAAGCTCATTGCCGACAAAGCCTATGACAGCGACCGGCTCGACGAGGAGCTGGCCGAACAAGGCATCGAACTCATCGCTCCCAACCGGAGCCGACGATGCCAAACTCAGGACCGTCGTGCTTTGCGTCGCTACCGCCGCCGGTGGAAAATCGAGCGATTTTTCGCCTGGCTCCAATCCTTCCGCAAGGTCACAACCCGCTGGGACTACCACATCGTCAACTTCCTGGCTTTTGTCCGCCTGGCCTGCGTCGTTATCCTCTTGCGATATTTATGAGATAACTTCTAGAGACTATCCGAAAAGTAGGCGTGGGTCACACCGAAAGGATTTTTGCCTTGGGGCAAAGAGTCGAACGAGGAGGTGCTGCGCAAGGCAGTTGTTTGAGGCGAAGCTTTTTGTTGCTCGTCGGTCAGAGACCACTGTGGGTATCCTCCTCACACCTCAATTCGGCCCAAATTCGACTCACCACGTGACCTATGCCTACGTTTCGGATAGTCTCTAGCGGTTTTGCGGTTCTGGTCCTCACTTGGATATTTGCTCCCGGTGCGGCCGCCGAGCCTTCAGCCCCCCTTTTTCTTCACGATGGCTGGAACGTCCAATCCGCCGACAAGGTGCAGGCCAAAGGCGAGGACATATCCACCGCCGGTTATCATCCGGATGGCTGGCTTCCTGCCACCGTGCCGGCGACGGTCCTGGCGACCCAAGTGGCCGCCGGCGTCTACAAGGATCCCTTCAATGGCACCAACCTGCGCGACATTCCCGGCACCTCCTATCCGATAGGCCAGGATTATTCCACGATGGACATCCCGCCGGACAGCCCCTACAACGCCGCTTGGTGGTATCGCAAGGAATTTGGAGTCCCCCCACCGGGAAAGGACCGCCGGGTCTGGCTGCGGTTTGACGGCATCAACTACCGGGCCAACATCTGGCTCAACGGCCGGCAAATCGCCGATTCCTCACAAGTCGCGGGCACGTTCCGGATCTATGAATTCGACATCACAGACAAGATCGTCGCGGATAAGCCCAACGTCATCGCGGTCGAAACCTTTGCCCCAGCGAAGAGAGACCTGGGCATCAACTGGGTCGACTGGAATCCGTGTCCGCCGGACAAGGAGATGGGACTTTGGCGGGATGTGGAGCTGGCCACGAGCGGCCCCGTCACTCTCCGGTGGCCGATGGCCGCGACCCACTTCACCGATCCGTCCCTCCAGCAGGCCAATCTGACGGTCTGCTGCGAATTGCACAACGCCTCGGACATGGCGGTGCATGGAACCGTGGCGGGCGTGGTTGCGGGAGTTCATATCGAGCAGCCGGCCGACCTCCAGCCGCATGAAGATAAGACCGTGGTGTTTGATCCCGAAACGTACAAGCAGCTGCAGATCAAGAAACCCGCCATTTGGTGGCCCTACCAGATGGGAACACCTCATCTTGCGACGCTCGACTTGAAATTCATCGAGAACGGAAAAGTGTCCGATGAGCAGTCGGTGCCGTTCGGCATTCGCGAAATCACCTCCGAGCTGACCGACAAGGGCTTCCGCCTCTTTCGCATCAACGGCAAGCCGATCTTGATTCGCGGCGCCGGATGGTCACCGGATATGATGCTGCGCGAAGACCTGAAGCGCCTGCGCGACCAATTCGCCCTCGTGCGCGACATGCGGCTCAACACGATCAGGCTCGAAGGCAAAATGGAGACGGAAAATTTTTTCCGCCTGGCCGACGAGGAGGGAGTCCTGATCATGGCGGGCTGGTGCTGCTGCGACCAGTGGGAACAATGGCGCAAATGGACCCCGGAAAACTATCTCGTGGCGAAGGAATCGGTGCGTTCGCAGATATTGCGGCTCCGTCATCATGCCAGCCTGTTGGTCTGGCTCAACGGCAGCGACAATCCGCCTCCGGCCGACGTGGAACGCATCTATCTCGACGTGGAGACGCGGGCGCACTGGCCCAATCCCGTGCTCTCTTCCGCTTCCGCCACGCCCACCGACGTGACCGGCCAAAGCGGCGTCAAGATGACCGGCCCTTACGATTTTGTGGCGCCATCATATTGGTACGCCGACAAGGACAAATATGGCGGCGCCTATGGATTCATCACAGAGACCGGCCCGGGGCCGGCCATCCCCAATATCAGCAGCTTGCGGAAATTTTTGCCTGCGGACCAAATCTGGCCGGTGACCAGCGCGGCCTGGACTTTCCATAATGGCGGCAACGATTTCATGCAGCTTACGGTGTTCAATGACGCGATGAAGGCGACCTATGCCACTCCGCAAAGCCTGGAGGACTATGTGCGCATCGGACAAACCATGGCCTATAACGGCGAGCGCGCGATGTTCGAGGCCTACACCCGGAACAAGTACACATCGACCGGCGTCATCCAGTGGATGCTGAACAATGCGTGGCCTTCGACGATCTGGCATCTCTACGACTATTACCTCGACCCGGACGGCGGCTATTACGGCACGAAAAAGGCCTGCGAGCCGTTCCATGTCCAATATTCCTATGACGACCATGGCGTCGTGGTTGTCAACAGCACCTATCAGGCTTCTCCCCCCCTTACCGTCACGGCAAAGGTTTACGATTTCAATCTCAACGAACTTTTCCACCAGAAGCTGGAGCTTGCGGTTGACGCCGACACCTCCCAGCCCGCCATTTCGATCCCGGATTCGACCTTCGCCGCGCCGGCAAAAGTCTATTTCGTCGATCTGACCCTTGCGAAAAAATCGGGCGAAATCGTCAGCCGGAACTTTTATTGGGTGCCCGCCGTGCCGACCAGCTTCGACTGGGACAAGACCGACTACACGCACACCCCGGCCCTTCGGCACGAAGACATGACCCAGCTGGCGTCGTTGCCGAAGGCTGAAGTCGAAGCCGGGATCGTCGTCTCCGCCGGAGCCGGAAACGCGGGCGAAAAGACCATCCGGTTACGTTTGAACAATCCTTCGAAGGCCCTGGCGTTTCAGTTGGCCGTGGCCGTGCGCGACGCCCACGGCGACGACATCGCGCCGGCGCCCTGGTCCGACAATTATGTGGAGCTTATGCCCGGCGAATCGCGGGTTTTGACGGCGACCCTTCCGGCCAAGGCCGTCAAAGGCGCTTCGGTGATTTTGTCGGGATGGAATATTGCTGAAAAGACCCTGAGTCTTTCCTCAGCGAAGTGAGTGAAGTCCTCTGGCGATTTTTTTCATTCGCCTGACAATTCGTGCCGTGCGCAGCACCTCGTCACTCGGCTCCTTGTCCCGAGGCAAAAATCCTTTCGGTGTGACCCACGCCTACTTTTCGGATAGCCTCTTGAAGCTATCCGACCAGGCATTTCAAGAACTTCCCAAAGAGGAAATCAAATTGACCAGCACAATACCCGTTCTGTCTGACGCCACGCCGCGCCTGCGGCGCACGCTCACGCTCTGGGACCTGATCCTCTACGGAGTGATTGTGATTCAGCCTGTGGCGCCGATGTCGGTTTTCGGTGTCTTGAGCGAGCGGGGGCGGGGGCACGTGGTCACCGCCATCCTGATTGCCATGGTGGCCATGCTCTTTACCGGGATCAGCTATGGGCGTATGGCGCAGGCTTATCCCAGCGCCGGCTCGGCGTTCACCTATGTCGCCCGGGAAATTCACCCCGGCGCGGGCTACGTGATCGGATGGAGCATGGTCATGGACTACATCCTCAACCCGCTCATCTGCACCATCTGGTGCGCGCAGCAGGCCCATGACTTCGCCCCGGCGGTTCCCGTCTGGGGATGGAAATTTTTTTTCGCCCTTGTGTTCACGCTTTTGAACGTCTGCGGAGTCAAGACGTCCGCACGCATCAATGCCGTCATGGCCATCGGAATGGGGGTGGTGGTCACTGTGATTTTTGTCGCGGCGGCCCGCTATATTTTCGGCCATCCCCATGATGGCGCCGGGTTCTTCACCCGTCCGTTCTATGATCCGCAGACGTTCAGCTACGACGGGCTTTTCGGGTGCACGTCGATCGCGGTGCTCACCTACATCGGATTCGACGGCATTTCCACTCTCTCCGAGGAGGCGGAAAACCCGCGCCGCAACATTCTTCTGGCCACCCTCCTGACCTGCGTGGTCATCGGTCTTCTTTCCGCCGCCGAGGTCTATATCGCGCAACTGGTCTGGCCTGCCTCGGAGCATTTTCCCGACACCGACACGGCCTACGTCTCGGTGGCGGGGCGCCTTTGGCCGCCGCTGTTTACGGTGGTCGGACTGACCCTGGTGCTCGCCAATATCGGTTCCGGGATGGCGGCCCAGCTTGGCGCAGCGCGCCTTCTCTACGGCATGGGCCGGAGCAGCGCCCTGCCGAAATCGTTCTTTGGCGCGGTGGATCCCCGGCATCAGGTGCCCCGCAACAATGTGATCCTGATCGGCGTCATCGTTTTGATCGGCGCCTTCTTTTTTTCCTACGACCTGGGCGCCGAGATGCTTAATTTCGGCGCGCTGATCGCTTTCATGGGCGTGAATGCCGCCGCCTTCCTGCGTTACTTCGTCCGGGCCGGGGAGAAGAAATTCTGGAATCTCGTTTCTCCCATCCTCGGATTTTTGATCTGCCTCGGTTTGTGGTGGAACCTGGGCTGGCCGGCAAAGATTGCGGGCAGTCTTTGGATGATTGTCGGAACGCTGTTCGGCGTTTGGATCACCAGCGGTTTTCGGAAGCCGCTTTCTTTCGAAGTGCCAGCGGAATAGAACGGATCGTTAGTAGCTGCCGCGAGGGGACGTGTCCCTCCCAAGGTCGGTCCGTCACTCGGAGACCGCTGCGGGTATCCTCCCTCCTCGCGCCTCGATTCGGCCCAAATTCGACTTGTTACACGATCCATGCCTACTTTTCGGACAGCCTCTAGTGTATCGAGTCATAAATAGATCATAATATAGGGTTGATGTGGTAAAAGTAGGCATGGCCCGCATCGCTCGCCCCATTGTCCTCACCACCGATGAAAGTAAGTCCGCTGAGTCAAAACTTGCGGGCATGGCTGTTGGCCCGAAGAAGATATTCAAGGAAATTCTTAATCGGGTTCAAAAAGTGAACCCTAAGTGAACTCCACACGCCAATCATAGCACCCATGGCGCCAACAAAAAAATAAACGCTGAAACGGCTTCTCGGCTACGAACGCCTCCCCACTCGGAGTAAAGCACCTACATCGTATCTGAACAACCAAACGGCTTGCCCTTCTCGGACCGCTGTCCCGGTTAACCAGGGATATTGTGGGAGGTTTTTGCACTCTCAACACCCGGATCGAACGTCGGTCATGGCTGCGACCTTCCCAGCTATGTCGAATCCAAGCCAAGCAGAAATCCGTTATCCGTCAACGCCCCGTTCGATTTTGCGCATGACCACATCAAAGGCCCGGGGCCATGGCGGAAACCTTGTCGTTGAAGAACTTTCCAGCCTGACCGTCGATGCGCAGCGTAAACTTTCCATTGCTGCAATAGAGGCAACCAATAGCTGACGACATGCCAGCTGATCAGAAAATGAAGGCCGCGCGAAGCTTCTTCAGTACAGAGACCGCGTTGATAGCGACTCGTGCCAGGCGCTCATGATTAATCCGGCCCTCCAGCCTCATGTGGGCAAAGTAACGCGCATGGATGCTCTCTTCTGAAAGCGCCCGGTGAAATTCGACCATCAAGGGCTCATCCTCCGGCTTAATCGGGCGCATCAGCAACCTGCCGAAGCCCTCACCCACAGTGTTTCCTTCATACGCAACTGCCACGCGCCCTGGACCAAACCGGGGACATCCTGCCTTCTTCCGGGGATTTCCGGCTTCATTTTGAGCTTTGTTCCCTCAATGGAAGTGGAGAGATTCATGGCGATGCTTTCCTTCGGTAACTTAAGGGCCTGCCATTGAGGGGGCTACGTGGCTCTTGGCTTAAAAGTGGCACAGAATTGGCGTGGTCGGAGTTGAAATATCTTTTCTTTTAGTTATACTCAGCAATTAAATCTGATAACATAAATTCATGCAGACGTCCCGGGAAATTGTCCGGCAGCTTTCCCAATCGGAGATCTATCGAGATTACGAGGCCGCTTTCACAGAGGTAACGCATCTCCCGCTTTCCTTCCGTCCGCACGAAATCTGGCAGCATGCTCTGGGGGGGAAAAAAAACGAAAATCCCTTCTGCGCTCTCCTCGCGAAATCGAGCAAAAGCTGCGCGGCCTGCCTCCAGATGCAGGAAAAGACCACCGAAGGCGGCATGGAAGAACCCTGCTCCGTCATGTGCTTCGCCGGACTCGTCGATACCGCCGTTCCCGTCCGGGTCGGCACCAAAGTCATCGGCTTTCTTCAAACCGGCCAGATTGCCCTCAGTCCTCCCACGCATGCTCAGTTCACCAAAATCGCCCGCCAAATCGTCGAATGGGGCGTCTCGGTCGATCTTAACCGCCTCGAAGATGCCTATTTTCACAGCCAAGTGCTCTCCCGCCAGCAGTACGAAGGCGTGGTGCGGCTGCTGGAAATTTTCGCGCAGCATCTTTCGGTATTTGCCAATCAAATCATGGTCCATCAGCGCAATGCCGAACCGCCCATGATCTCGCGGGCCAAAAATTATATTAATTCGCATCAAACCGGCTCGATTTCGCTGGATGAAGTCGCCCGCGCGCTCAATGTCAGCACCTTCTATTTTTGCAAAATGTTCAAGAAAACCACCGGCTTGACCTTTACCGATTATCTTTCGCGCGCCCGGGTCGAAAAGGCCAAGAACCTGCTGCTCAACCCCCATGTCCGCGTCAGCGAGGCCGCCTATGAATGCGGTTTCGCTTCACTGACCCATTTCAACCGCACCTTCAAACGGGTCACCGGCGCCTCGTCTACCGTGTTCCGCAAGGGATTCCAACACACTTAATCCGTCATCCCGGGATCTCCGGGAAGATTGGTTCGGTCTCCCTATTTCCGCATAGTAGAACTGATTAAATCAGCACGAACCGCAAACCGCTCCGCCGCGAAGCCGGAGCCGCCCGCGCAGGAGAAATCCCAGGAAACCCAGCCCACCGAAGACCATCGCCCAGGTGCTCGGCTCAGGCGCGACGCTTAATTGCAACGCCTCCTGGCCATCGCCCATGTTGATGAACGACAAGGTCGAATTGCCATTCCCGAGCGCGGAATCGAGATTGACCAGGTCGAAGTCGCTGATCGTCAGATTAGTGTCGCCATTGGGACCGCCGGTACTCGAAAATTCAACCAAGTCGTAGATGTTGGGGCTGCTGGCCGACGTGCCGCCGGCGCCCGTGTCTTGGAAGTCCAGGATGATCTGATTCGATGAAGAGACCGATCCGTCGCTCAGGAAGGAACCAGTCGTGCCTAAATCGATGAGGGTGCCGCCAGCGGGATTTCCCGCAGAACCGGTGCCGACGGTGGCCGTATAGAGATTAAATTGGAGCGTCGCCCCGCCGGCCATCTGCAAACTCGATGCCGTCAGGATGTTATTGGTGCTGGTCGACAGGTTCGCCCCGATAACCTGTGTGACATCATTGGCGCCGGGCGAAACCGTGGAACCGGCGCTCGCATAGATCGAACCGACCAAGCCGTCACCGGCGAGGACGCTACTATGGCCCACCGTTGTCGCGCTGTTTGCCGCCGAGCCGGTGACTTTGAGCATGCCGGCATTAATCGTCGTCGCGCCGGTGTAGGTATTGACACCGCCCAGAACGAGCGTGCCCGTTCCCGTCTTGGTCAAACTGAGGTTTGTGGCCGCGCCGCTGCCGCCGATGGAACCGGAGAACGTATCAACCGGAGAGCCGCTATAGTTGACCGTCAGACCCGCCGTGGTTGCGCTCGCGCCGCTGCCGCTGCCAGGTATGCCGGTAGCGCTACCGTTGCTGCTGATGACCTGGTTGGTTCCCGAGCCGGAAGCGGTCAGCGAACCGATGGTCTGGCTGGTGCCCAACAGATCGAGCGTATTGACTTGGCCCGCGGTGTCCGAACCGCTGCCGAGAGTCACGTTGGACGGAGGCGAAGAAGGCAGAACATTATTGGTGCCGGTCAGGAGGGTGCTGCCGTCGTCTATCGTCGTGGGGCCATTATAGCTGTTGCTGGTGTTGGTCAAACCGACCGTGGCCGACCCGGAAGCAAGCGTCGAACTGCCGATGATGATATCGGAATTATTGCTCGATCCGGTGATGGCGCCGTTAACCACAAACCGGCCGCCGGCCAGGGTAAAGACGCTGCCGTTCTTGCTGACGTTTCCGTCGACCGTTAGCACGCCGCCGCCGCTGTTAACCACCGCGCCGTAGTCGCCGGCGGTGACTGTCAGATTTTGGCTAAGCGTCCCGTTTGTGCCGGTGTAGTTCAACACGCCAGGAGCGGAGGAGCTTGCGCCAGCCAGGGTGACGTTGGTGTTGCTGCCCAAGGCGGAAGATTGGGTAAATTGCAATGTGCCATTATCGACTTTCACGCTACCAGTAAAGCTGTTCGAATCAGTCAAAACCGACGTGCCCGTGCTGTCCTGGGTAAACGAACTGGCGCCGGTAATGGAAGTAAAAGTGGCGGCACTTTGCACAAAGACGCCGGTATTGGTCGTCGTAATCGCCGTACCGCTCAACGTCCCCCGGCCTTGGAACAGTGTACCGCTGAGAACCGAGGTCGGGCCGGTGTAGGTGTTCGTGCCCTCCACAGTCAAGGTGCCGGTGCCCTCTTGAATCAAGCTGCCCACTCCAGAGATAGCGCCCGGCAAGATCTGGTTTTGACTGCTGTCATAAACGAAGGCGGCGCCGTTCGCTATGGCGATATTGCCGATGTAGGTGTTGGTTTCCTCGGCGTCACCCGCGCTCGCAATAACGCCTGCCCCTCCAATCATCAATTCGCCACCGTTAATCGTTATGTTGCTGTCAAATGTATTGGTGCCGCTCAGTTCCATGACACCATTGTTGTTCTTAATCAAACCCGTATCGGGTGATCCGGCTGTTTTGGCGAAAGCGCCGCTTACAAGCAAATCGATTCCACTGGTGGACCCGGAACTGACATCGAAGATGGTGCCGCCGTTTTGGGACAATGTCATATTTGTCGCGCTCATGATACCTCCTCCGATGACGGTGACGGTGTCGTCTAAATTCCAGCTTCCATACGCTGCCTCGCTGCCACCCAAACCAGGCCCGCCGGTGGCCAATGTTCCACCCTGCAGCTCAAGATACCCGAGGTGCGCGGTATAGGTAGAGCCAAGCTCCAGCGTGCCGCCATCGACCGAGACCAGAGGAAAATTCGCGCCGCTACCAAGGAAATTGTTGTCCCCGGAAATAAAAATGGTGCCGCCATCGTCCACCAAGACGTCGGCCTGGGAGTTAGCTGACAATCCGCCCTGATTATTGGCGGCCGAGAGCACCAGAGTGCTGCCACTCACATTCGTCCCGCCGGTATAGGTCTCAGCCGCGGTAAGGGTAATGGTACCCGTTTCGTTCTTGGTCAATGTCAGGCCGCCCGCTCCGGAAATCACGCCCGCAAGAGTCATACTGCTCGAACTATTGAATATCAGAGTGCCGCCTTCACCAAAGGAAATGCTACCCCCATAAGTGCCTCCCGCCCCCAATGCGCCGGCGCCATTGATAAACAGAAAGTCGCCGTTGATGATCGTCGAGCCGGTGTAAGTATTCGCGCCGGTCAAAGTTAATTCGGCGGCGTTCGTTACGGTGAGAGTACCACTGCCCGAAATTACACCCGAGAGAGTCTGAGAGGCTGTGCCGCCATAAACGAATGAACCGTTGTTCATAATGTTTCCGCCGTAATTCCCTGTAAATCCAGTCGGATTGCCCAAGCCGCCCGTGCCGCCAATGGCCAGGGTGGCGCCGTTCGAAATGATAGTGACGCCGCTGTAAGTGTTCGTGCCGGCAAGAGTCAAGGTACCGGTTCCAAGAACAGTCAGGGAAAGCTGGCCCGAGCCATCTTGCAACAAGCCCCCATAGATTGTGTTGGTACTCGTGAGATTATTGACGCTTAACATGGCAGGACCGCCATTGCTCGTCACTACGCCGGTATTGAAGCCGTCATACCCGGCGGCGCCATTGAAGGCGCCAACCGTGATGCTATTGCCGCCCAAGTCGAGCGTGCCGCCGAAGCCGTTGAGGGTCAAGGCGCCGGTCGCCGCGCCGAGATTGGCGCCGGAAGCGCCGAGCACAACCGTGCCGCTGGAACTAATCGAGGTGCCGCCGCTGTAGCTGTTGCTGGTATCGATCACCAGCGTGCCCGTGCCCACCATGCTGAGGGGGCCCGTGCCACCGATGCCGTTGCCGTTGGGACTGGTGATCGTGTAAGTATGGGTATTGTTCCCGAAAGTTACGCTGCCGGGAGTAACTGTGTTATCGGAGATAGCCAGGGTGGTGACGGCATTGCCGGTAAGATGGCTGTCGTCAAACACCGAATTGTCGCCCGACTCAAAATCGGTTTCAGTGCCGTTAGGCTCCAGCACCCAGTTTCCGGCGCCGCCAATCGTGCCGGTTGTCCAAGCGCCGTTGGCTGCGCCGGTCCAATAGGGGGACCCACCCGTTATATCCAATGTGAGTTCACTGCCGCTTAGCCCCAGTACGGCTGTCTCGCGACCACTTAACCCGCTGACTGTGCCCAGGGTAAAATCGCTCAATCCTCCTGTAAGGCCGCCGGCGTTCAAAAGGTCGTAAATCGAGCCCGACTGCCAGGATGAAGCTGTCGCGGCATTAACGGTAATTTCCCCACCGCCGGTGTTGGCTGTGGTCAAGGCGCCGGTTACGTTGATGCCCGGCGTCGTGGTGTTAGCACCTCCCGCCAAAGTGATACCGAGAACGCCATTCCCGCTGTATGTCAGTGAGCCGACCGTGAGTTCACCCGAGCTGTTGCCGGCCGCGCCGTTGGCCACCGCGCCCGCGCCGGAGGCGACGTTGACCGTGCCAAGAGTGCCCGTGCCACCGATCGTGCCTCCGTTGACCGTGACCACCGACGAGGTGAGCGTGCCATTAACGTCCAGCGTGCCCGCATTGACCGTCGTCGCGCCCGTGTAAGAATTCGCGCCGGCGAACACCGACGCGCCGGTGCTCCCTTGCGTAAATGTTACGCCGGAGGCATTGATCACGCCACCGCTCGATTCGGTAAAGACGCCGCTATTCATGGTCTGGATAGAAGTTGCGCCGCTCAGCGAGCCGGTGAGATTGAGGACTCCTCCGTTTACCGTTGTCGAACCGGTGTAGATGCCGGCGCCGCTGATGGTCTGTGTGCCGGCGCCGATTTTGAGAATGCTCAAAGTACCTCCACCAGTACCGTCTTCGAGCACGCCGCCGAATGACCCATTGGCGCCGGCATTGGTTCCACCCGGATTGGTTCCCTCGATGGTCAAAATGGAATTGCTTCCCGTTGTCGCGCCATTTTCGACTATATTGTTTGGGCTGACTGCGGAGTTTAACGCACCTATTGTTTCGTTATACCCGTTAAGGTTGTATTGGATGAGACCAGTCCCGCCGGATGGTACCATCGTGAGACTATTGCCCACCAATTGATTGTTCGCTCCATTTTTTACGAGCATGGCGCTTGTGCCGTTACTTGTCTCGAAAATTGCGTTACCAAAAAAGGTATTGCCTCCACTAGGAGTATCCAACATGACGGTCGTTCCCGAAGCTCCCCCGGAATCAAGATCAAGGGTGCCGGTCCCCGCAAACTTTCCCGTAAAGGAGACTGTTCCAGTGTTAGGGTTGATGAAAATTCGATCGCCTGCACCCGTCGTCACCGGAGCGCCCTGCAACGTAATCGTTCCGGTAAACGTATCGGTACCAGAGGGAGCATTACCGTCAGCAATTTTCATCGCGCCCTTGCCCTCCACCCCCAAGCCCGGCGACAGGTAAATCTGATTGGTGTTGGTTCCGGTCGTGTTGGTGAAGAACAAGGTTGCGCCTCCCGCGACGTAGATTCCTCCCGTCCCGGCGCCGGCCATGTTATTGAATTGCATCTGGCCCTGGGTGATGTAGGTGCCGCCCGTATAGGTGTTGGCGTTTTCAACGTTCATCGATCCCCAGCCGGCCTTCACCACCGTCACCGCTTCGTTGTTGCCGTTGAGGTTGTTGTTTTCGACAATGCCATTAAGCTCCATCACGTTGGCGGTATTGTTGGCCGTGCCGTCCTGAGCAAAGACAATTTCACCGGGCGCGAAACCGTTGCCGACGGTGATAAAGGAATTGGCGGCGGTATTATTATTCTGGTTGCCGATGACGGTGAGATTATTCGCCGTTGAGGTCGTGTAGACGCCTCCGGTATTGCTCACCGCGCCCAAGACGATGGTGGAATTGCTGGTGCCGATGGTGGTGGTGCCGGTGTTGTTGGCCGCCAGAATCGTATTGAAATAGGTCACACCCGTGCCGCCGTTGAGGGTATAAAGCCCTTTGGTGGCCGTAAGTTCGATATTGGAACCACTGCTGGCCGAGGTCGCTCCGATGGCCCCTATCGCAGAGACAACGTTGGTACCCGTGTAGGCTAACTGGCCAATCTGGTTATTGCTAGTCACAGTCGCCAACCCGCTGAAGCCGACACCGCCGTTGGTAACGGCAGTATAGACTAAAGCGGCGCCCCCCAAACCGTTGATCAAGCCGCTGGCGTCGTTGGTCATTGTCGAGGTGGTTATAGTGCCATCGCCCACAATCCTATTAAACATGGCGACGCCTCCTGCGTTGACTGACACGGCGCCATTGGAGACGCCAGTGAAACTAGTGGTGCTACCGCCATTCAAAGCCAGCGTACCAGAACCTCCCACGTTGCCGAAGGTATAGTAACCCCAATCAAGATTCACTGGTAAATTCACCGTCTGCGTGGCGCCGGTATCGTTGAAAATTCCGACATTATTGCCCTGAACTTGGCCCGTAAGCAGCACCTCATTGCCGTTGAGCGTGAACGATCCGAAATCGTCCGCGAAGGTGATGCCGTTAAAGGCCGAATTGAACGCAGCGAGGCTGTTGGTTCCGGTATAGGTGTAATTGTTCGAGGTGGTCGTGTTGACCGTGCCGGAAAAGACCAGGGAATCGGCGGACAGATTCGCCAGGGCGTTCGCGTTGGGAGTCGCTCCGCCCCAGTTGTTGCTGTCGGTCCACAAATTGTCGGCACCGCCCCCATCCCATGTGTCTGTCGCCGCCTCAACCTTCCCGTCACAGATGAGCGCGGCGGCGAAAATGGACGCCGCGGCCAAAATTCGCCTAATAGATCGAAAGTGGAAATGGGCGGCGAAGGATTTTCCGGTGGAGGAGATGGCGGCGTTGGCTCGGTTCATTTTTTTTCTTCATCTGCGTGGTTAACTGAAAAATTTTTCCTCAGAGGCAAAGTTGTAGCTTTTTCCCGCGCTTTGTTGAGAGGCCTCCACCCGTTTCCCAAAACTTTTAACGCATGATGTAAAGCATACATGAGGCAAAATAATTAACCTGCCTAGGTTGCTCTTGCTATTTTTGTCTTGCAAGCCTAGAATTTGGCAGTGACCTGCTATGGAGATGGTCCCTACCTGGAATTTGCCTAAGATGAACGGGCTGGGGAACTATCTTGGGGCGCCGGTGGTTTTATCAGAACAAGGATCTGCGGCAGGACAAAAACGGCACAAATCAGACCGATGGCGATACCGAGAGACATTAATTGGCCGATGTCGAACATGCCCCGGAACCTGGAAACGAGCAGCGAACTGAATCCGAAAAACGAGGTCAGCGAAGACATGATGATTGCCTTGCCGGTGCTGCCCGAGAAAATGTTCAGTTTCCCATCTTCGCGATAACGGTCGATAATATAGACGCCGAAGGCGACATCGATGCCGATAATGAGCGGCAAGGTGACGATATTGGCGGGATTAAACGGGATGCCCAGCCAGACCATGACGCCCGTGCGCCAGAGCACCGCCAGCACCAAAGGCGCCAGGGTAAGAAGCAAGTATTCGATGCTCTGAAAATGAAGGAAAATGAGGAGGGTAATCGCCACGAAAGCCCAGAGGGCCGCCCGGAGATAACTGAGGCGCATCAATTCCGTGGCGTAATAATTCATTACCGGCGTGCCGGTCGCCTTCGGCGTGACCGACAAAACCGCGCGGGTGAATGCCTCATCCGGCCCGCGTTCCCAAAGGTCCTCTTTGCCATAGATTTCGAGCAAGATTTTTCCGTCGGGGGCAAGAAAGAGTTTCCGCAACTCCGGCGGGAGATCGGAAAGGGTGATTGCCCGGTCGGCTTTTTGCGTCTTGAGCAACTCCATGTTCGTCTGCATGCGGGTAAACTCGCCGTTGGAGGCGGGATTAAAACGCTCCTGGATCGTGGCCACCGGCGCCGAGTTCAGCGCCTGGTCCACCCGCTCCAGCGCCGGAATCATGGCGCCGAAATCTGTCACGGCCTGCCTGGCGACGCCGGATAAATTGACGTAATGGCCGGCTTGCTGGAGGCCTTTTCTGGCTTCCTGCAACAGGGTTTCGGCATCCCGCCGGGCCCGGGGGATATCGACGCTCTCTCCGGTTGAGGGCTTGACCGCCAGCGCCGAAGCCGCAGCCACGATTCGCTTGATCACCGGAATTTTTTCCTCCTGATTTTCCGGCAACAGATCCAGGAGCGAATCGACCCGGGCGACCACCGGCAGAGCCAGAAATTTTCTTTTCAGGTCCCGCGCCTCGTCCAGATTACCGGCCACGACGGAAGCATAGATTGTGGAGACTCCGGAACCGTCGTTCTGGCGCGAAGCATCCATGACTTCATAAAGAGCCTTGATGGAATCGGACGACGGATTGTTGAGATGGAGCAGGTTGTAATCGAAGCCGAGCTTCGGCAGACTGAGAATGGAAATCACCGAAATGACGACCGACACTCCAAGCCAAAGCCACGGCGCGCGAACCAGGTCGCGGTCCCAGGAACGGATAAAATTCCAGACCGGATTGCTTGATTGGATCTGAAGTTTTTCCCGGCCGCGCCCGCGATCCCAGAGGATAAAAGCCGCCGGAAGCACGATCAGATTGGCCGCGATGCAGAAAATCATGCCGATTCCGGCGATGACGCCGAGTTCGGCCAAGCCGACAAAATCATTGAAACAGAGGGTGAAAAAAGCCGCGGCGGTGGTGCTGCCACCGGTGATGATGGCCACGCCGGTGTGTTGCAAGGTTTCCCTGATGGCTTGGCCGGGGTCTCCCTTCCGTCCGAGTTCCTCCTCATACCGTCCGAGGATTTGTATGCCGAAGTCGATGCCGATTCCCAAGACCATGGGAATGACCGCGACCGAAAGGATATTGAAATGCCCCACCGTCAGGAGGGCGAAAGCCAGCGACCAAAGCACGGCCATGAGCAAAACGAAAAAGGTAAAGGCCGGACGCAAGAAGGTGCGGTAACTGAAGAAAAAAAGAGCGAGTATAAGCGCCAGGGTGAGGGCGGAAGCCTTGGCGGCATCCGCACTGGAGGAAGCGGCCTCATCGGCGTCGAGCGCAGGCTCGCCGGTCAGCTCGATTTCGGCGCCGGGATATTTGGCTGCCAGGCTTTTGAGATACTGGCGGATTTTCGCGGTGGCGCCGCTGAATGGCGTATCGGACTTCTGTTCCGGCCGGCCGGTATAGGCGAAGATGAGCAACGTGCGGCCGTCCCGCAGGCTGAAGTACTCGTGCCGGGCAAGCATTTCGTTGGCGTCCAAGCCGTCCAAAGAATTGTCTTTCGCGGGTGCGTCCGCGTTTTCCCGGGCCAGCGTTTTGCCTTCGGCTTGAGCCGAGATTTTATTGAGAATGGCAACAAAGCGGGCCACGAACGGATTAAAATCTTTCCAGTTCTCCGATTTTCGCAGGTAGTCCCCATTAAATTTACTCTTGGCCTCATCGAGGATCGAGTTGAGGTCAAGGGAGATTTGTTGGGCGTTCCGTTCGGTCTGTTTCTGGAAACTCACTTCCGCTTCCAGTTCTTCGGCGATTTTTTCCAATTCGGATTTATCGCGGGTAAAAAGCAGCCGCGGCTTGAGGCCGGAAAAGTCGATTTTGTAGAGAACGGCGCCGATTTGGGGCTTGAGCGACTCGAGATAAGGCCCGATCTCATCCGCAATGTGGCGGTTTTTCGCCGGATCGGGCGATCTGATCAGCACAATGAAATGGCCATCGCCTCCGAATTCGCGAATTAATTCGTTATAATTTTTTTTCACCTCCATGGTGTTACTCAGAAGATCGCTGGTGTTGTTGATGACGTTGAAGCGGGCGGCCGCGATCCAGGCGCTGGCGGCGGTCAGCAGGAGGCTCAGGATTAAGATGATTCCAGGTCTGGCGCACACTATTCGGGCGAAAAATCCCATGGCGCATTGAAGAGCTTGGTGAATCGACAACATGAAAGGTTACTTAAGTAAACGGGTTTTGCCTCATTACGCCGCGGCTGGCCGAAAGCAAGACTTGCCGTAAAAAGGCCGATTTCGCCTCGCTTGAAAATCGAGGCCCGCTTAATCGGCCTGGAAATTTCGGGAACTAGCGTTGCTCTTTTGCAACTGGCCGAGAGTTTGCGCGATGCTCCTGGTGCCGGGAACGCATCCGGCCTCTTCGATGGTTTTCTTAACCCGGTTTTCGTCCATGATATACCGGTCCCTTTTGTAGAGAAGATAATCGGGCCGGCTCGAATGGGGGGTCAGGTTAATCGTCGCCAGATTCGCGCCCGCTTTCAGGGCACGGACATATCCGTTGTCACCAACGAGATTAAGAGCGCTGACGGCGGGAATGATGTAGGAAGGATTGCGCAATCTCATCCGGGCGATGCAGTCGATGGTGGCCTCGAGCTGGCCGGCCGATTGGCCGGCGAATGGCGTTTGTTCCCCGGCAATAAAGGGACTGACGCTGGCGCCGGCCAGGGGCAATTCGCTCAACAGCTCCAATGTTTCCTCGATGTGCTCTCCCGTCTGGCCGGGCAAGCCGAGAATAAATCCGGACGAAACCGCCCATCCCGTTTTGGCCAGATAATGAATGGCCTCCAATCGCTCATCGAAAGTGCCCGGGGCATTGATTTCCCGGTAATGGCCCCGGTTTCCCGTCTCCAGCTTGATGATGTAATAAGAGGCGCCGGCCTGCCTGAGTTCGTCATATATTTTGGGATCGAGCGTTCCCAAACAGACGCTGACACCGAGCCGCGTCTCCCGGCGAAGAAGATCAATAAGCGGAAGGACCGTCTCGCGAATACCGACTATGTCTTCGCCCGTCTGGATGTTGATGTCGGTGATAATTTCCGGGAATCCCTCCCTGACCAGGACGCGGAGAGAATCGAGCGAGAGCCGGTAGCGTTGTAACGGCCGGTTATCACGGCGCATTCCGCAATAATGGCAGTTTTGCCGGCAGAAATTGGATACCTCGAGAACGCCGCGAACAAAAACTTTTTGGCCGAAGACCTGATTTCGCACCGCCATGGCTTGCTTGCGGAGTTGTTCCGGCGTGGAACCGATGTCCCTTTCCTTAAGAATCGCTGGTGGCATTGAAGTCACGCTAGGCTCTCCCTTGTCTCCTGGTCCCGCTGAGGGGCTCAAAATTTATTATCACTGTCATTCTTCCTCTGCTTTTCAAGATTGTGTTGGCTGTTTTTTTTGTCAATCGCTTCAAAACCATCGGTCCCGACATGGTTCTTCAGGCCATTTAGCCAAAAGCGTTCCCTATTTCTAGGATGGTTCCTGAAACTGTCTCCAGCATTTTTCCCGCCATTTCACCGGCCCCGGCAACCAGCAGACGATCCAGAAGAAAACCCGGCACAAACTCCAGGCTTCGGCCGCCAGCAGGGAAGGACCTTTCAGCGGACAGCCCAGTTCGCGGCAAATAAGGGCGGCGGTGAGAACGTCGGTCTGCATTATGCCCGAAAATCCAATCCATCCCAAAAGATTCGCCGGATGCCCCAGAATAAAAACCATCCATCCCAGAAGCGGCATAATGAAAATTTGAGCCGCGAAACCGGCTGGCTGGCACCAGCAGACCGTTTTTTTCCAGCGGAAGTAATGGGTGAAAGCGGCCCGCCAGCCGGTGGCATCGGCGACCGTTTCCAGGGTGGCGGAACCGAGATGGACGGGCCGTAAAATCTGGCCAAGCATAAAATCATCGGCGAGCGAGGAACCGAGTTTTTGCCAATCGGCCTTGCGGAGAAAACTGTCCCGGGAAAAAAGCATGGCCGCTCCCAAACCAAAATGAACCGGGCCGAGCCGCCGGAGAAGCAAGACGCCGGGATAAAATTCGGCGTTCACAAAAAGCGCATCCAGAATCGAGGGGGGATGCGGCAGGGCGCGAATGGCGTAGGGGAAGGTCAATAATTCCGTCCCGCAAGTTTCAAACTCGGCCCTGGCCTGGTCGAGAAACCCCGGCGCCGCCACGATATCGGCGTCGCTCCAAAGCCACAACCGGCCTCTGGCTTGCGGCGCGAGCACTTTTTGCCACGCGATCTTGGGATTGGGCAGTGTATCGGCCTCGGACCGGCGCACGGCGACAAGGCGGGCGCGGGGATAGGCCGATTGCATCCTCTGAATAAAGGGCATGACTTCAGGCCAATCGGCCTCATGAACGCCCAGGAGCATTTCGCTCTCTTCGTCCAATTGGGCGATAAAAGATTCCAATCCTCTAGCCTCAATGGCCAATCCCCGGTTTTTGAGAGGAGGGAGGGGCTTAAAGAGAGTAAGCGATTTTTTCTCACGGGGCTTGAGCAGAGGGGGCGCCCGCCGGGCTTCCACCACCACGAGCCGCCACGAAATCAGCCACCAAAGCAAACCTGCGCATGACCATGCGGCCAACAGAATTTTAACGCACATGCGACTTCGTCACCGGCAGAGTATCGCACGCCAATTCGGGAACAGATTCCTGGCGGAACCAAGCCAGGGCCTGCTGAATGCCGCTTTGGACCGGCGAAGGCGACCATCCCAGTTCCTGGCGAGCCTTCGCATTGCTGAAAAACTGCACGGAGCGAAGTTGAAGAGCCGTTTCCATGCAAACGCGGGCCGATTGGCTGCGAGGACCAAGCAGGTCGGCCATTTCGCCAAAACAACTGGCTGCCAGGACCGGCCAATGAGGAAGACAGAGCCGTGGCGAGGGCAAACCTGTCTGGCTTGCCAGATAGTCGAGAAATTCCTTCAGCCATAAGTTTTGATTGGTGAGCAGGTAGCGTTCGCCCACCCGGCCAGCCTGGGCGGTCAGTTGCAAGCCGGCGCTGACGTCCGAAACATTGACGAAATTAAGGCCGACCCGGCAATAAAAGGGAAATCGTCCGCGGATAAAATCATCGATCATTTGTCCGGTTGGGGTCGGAGCCTCATCTCCAAAACCGATGGGGCAGCTCAAACTGGCGATGACGACCGGCAATCCGCGGCTGGACCAAGCCAAAGCGTGGCGCTCCGCCGCCCATTTGGAATATTTGTAAGGAGAAAACCGGGGTGGATGGGAGGGAAAATCCGTTTCGCTTAAAACCGGCCAGGGATGGGAGGAGCACCCCGGCCTGGTCAAAACGCTGGCGGAACTGACGTAAACGATCTTCTCCACTTGGGCAGCGGCGGCGGCGGCCAACAAATTTTCGGTTCCGTCGATATTGGTTTGATAGATTTCGCGCCGATGGCGGATACCAAACCGATAAATGCCGCCAATATGGTAGATGGTTGAGATGCCGGCGCAGGCCCGTTTCACCGACTGCGAGTCGCAAAGGTCTCCCGCCACGATTTCAATGGTCTCTCCAAAAAGGGATCGCGCCTTTTCCGGATTGCGCGCCAAAATACGAACGGGCTGCCCCGCGGATACTAAATCGCGAGTCAACTGCCGCCCGATAAATCCCGTGGCGCCGGTAATGAGAATTTGTGAAACCATGTAAAATCGAGCATCCTGGAAAATAAAATCCCCTCGCGACGCAAGTCCCTTGTTTTTTACTCTGAACCCCAATCTATGCAAGAAAGAGAGCAATGAAAATGCAGATTGTTTTTGTGGCCGATGATTTTGGGATGAATAGCAAAATCAATGAAGCCATTTTGCATGCTTATATTTCAGGCGGTCTTCATGCCGCGGCGCTTATGATGGCTCAACCCGGCACAGAGGAGGCCGCCGCCATGGCCCGCGCGCACCCCACGTTGCAAATAGGCTGGCATTTGCACCTCAATGATTCATCTCCGGCGACTTTGGAACAATGGCCCTGGGGATCGTCGCCCTTCCGGGCTGGAATCGATATCGGTTTTTCCAAAAAAGCGCGGGGCATGATGCGACGGGAAGTCGTCCGCCAGTGGGAATTGTTTCAAGCCACCGGCTTGCCGTGCCATTTTGTGAACAGCCACCACCATCTGCATGCGCACCCCGCCGTCTTTGAAATTTTGACCGAAATTCTAGGGCCTGATTTTCCAGGTTGGATCCGGCTGGGGCGAGTCTGCTTCTTCCAGCCGTTTCTGGGCTCTTTCAGCCGGTCCTTCCTGGTGGATATCTTTCTGCAACGGGAGCGAAGGTTGTCAACCTGGCGTTCACCCGATACGTTGTGGGGCTTGGACCGGCTTTTTGCCATGAAAGCCGGGGAGGTTCGGGGCGCCATCTCCTCTTTACCGGAGGGTTTCCACGAGTTTCTCTTCCATCCCCGAAGCCTTTCTTGCCCCGACACCCAATGTCTTCTCGATTTAAGCCGCCCCTGACCGCATGAGTCCTCTTTTACGCCAGGCTCTGTTCCGCATTCATCATACGCCGGCCGAGCGCAATGACCGGCCTTTTTGCCATGAAACCGACGGCTTCGCTTTTGCCAATGAAACGGTCTGGAATTATGTGGAAGGTGAAATCCGGCCTCAGTCCGAACGCGAGCCTTCCGCGGGACGGCGATACACCCGCCGTTGCTTTGTGATGGTTCGGGCCGCCCTCCAGTTTTTGAAATTCGCGCGTTTCGACGCTTCCGGCTCTCCTCTTGCCCATGACGAACTGGCGCGGCGCATCCGGCAGGTATGCTCCCGTCATGTATGGCTGCCGCCGCTGCCCGTGGAGCGACGCATGAGTTTCCCTGGATTTCGATGCTTGCGCGAGATTAGCGCGGCGGCGGCCGGAGTGTTTCAGGACCACCTGGGCGCGGCCTGGCCCGTCTACCTCCGGGTCGGTAATTTCCCCATTTGCGTTCCGGTATCGGGCGAAGCCAAGTCCCGGTTGAACGGGGAAATCCTGGGAGATCTTGCCATGGGATATCCGACCCTTCTCTGGCTCTATAATTTTCCGAGCCTGAGCATCAATCACACCGTCCTCGTTTATCAAGCCAGCCAGGCGCGGGAATACGTCCGCTACACGGTATACGACCCAAACTACGCGAACGCTCCCAAGGAACTGCGCTTTGATCCCGCCTCGCAAACATTTACCTTCGAGCCCACATTTTATTTCAAAGGAGGACCGGTGACGCCCCGCGCGGTCTACCGGGGGTTCTTCCAATGAAACGGCCGGTGGTTGTGACGGGAGTGGGGGCCGTTACCCCCCTTGGTGAGAATGTTTCCCAATCCTGGGAGGCGCTGGCCGGCGGGAAAGAGGCGGACGCGCCGCTGGAACTTTTCGACACATCGGGTTGCCGGTGCCATCGGGCGGCCACGGCCTCTTTGCCTTCTCTGCCGTCCATGCGGCCCAAGGCGCTGAGCCGTCTTTCCCGCGCTTCCCGTTTGGCTATCCCGGCGGCGCGCGAAGCTCTGGCCGCGGCCCGCCTGCTCGATGCGGAAGGGCGAAGCCTTCCGCCCGTGCTGCCCCTCTCTGTTTCGACGACCGCCGGGGGGATGGCTTTCGGAGAAGACTTTCTCAGAAACATCGTTGCCCGCAGGCGCTCGCGGCTTCTCGGACCGGTGGCGCGGTATCTGCCCCACCAGCAAATTCTGGATATGCAGCAAGCGCTCGGATTTGAAGGCCCATCGGTCATCATTGCCAATGCCTGCGCCAGCGGGGCCAACGCCATTGGCCACGCCGCCGCGATGGTTGCTTCCGGCCTGGCGGATTGCGTTTTGACGGGAGGCTTTGAAGCGCTGACCGAATTGGTTTTCGCCGGCTTCGACTGCCTGCAGGCGACCACGGTGGAACGCTGCCGTCCCTTCGATCTTAACCGCTCCGGCTTGCTGTTAGGGGAAGGCGCCGCTTTTCTGGTTTTGGAAACGCCGGAACACGCCAAACAGCGAGGCGTTCCACCCTTATGCCGGCTGGCCGGCTACGGCCATGACACCGATTTTTTTCATCTGACCCAGCCGCAGCCTGCCGGGCACGTTCTGGCCAAGGTCATGCGCTCCGCCGCCAAGGCGGCGGGCATCACGCCCCGGGATATTGGATATGTTAACGCGCATGGGACGGCCACGCCGGTCAATGATGGCACGGAAGTCGAAGCCTATAATGCTTTCTTTGCAGAATCTTTCGGCCAAGTCCGGATCAGTTCCACCAAAGCGGCCATCGGTCATACCTTGGGCGCGGCGGGTTCGATTGAAGCGTTTTTTACGCTCATGGCTCTTCTCACCGGAAAGTTGCCGCCTCAGCTTAACTTGCAAGCTCCGATTCCTGAAATCGCGCCGGCACTGGTAACGGAGAATGCGCCCCTCCGCCGGATGAATCATGCGATGAGCGTCAATCTCGGTTTTGGCGGATCGAATGCGGCGCTCGTTTTTTCCCGCGATGAAGACTGATCTTGCGGTTATCGGACAGGGCGCGGTGACGCCGGCGGGCATCGGGACGATGGCCGTTTGCCAAGGCCATCCGGCCGAAAACATGATTCCCTTGGTCAGCCGTCCCGACCGGAAGTGGCCGGTGTTCAGAATCAATCTCAACGATCCAGCTTTGGCCAACTGGCAGAAAGAAGCCCGCTTGCGCCGCGCCAGTCCCATCGGCTATTTCCTGATGGAAGCGGCGGGACAGGCGCTGGCGGATCAAGACGCGGCCGCGCGGGCCCAAACGGGTCTTATCATTGCATTTTCGACCGGATGCCTGGCCTATAGCCGCCGCTTTTTCGAAAGCATCATCACCCAGGGCCAGAAGACGGCGAGTCCGGAAACAGTTTTCAATTCTCCCGTCAGCCACGTCGCCGCAACTTTTCATTTGGAAGGATCGGCTTATGCCCTGGCCGGCGACGAAACGGCCTGGGTGACGGCCTTGAAAATCGCGTGGCTTTGGCTGGAAGAGGAAAGAGTGAAGCAGGTGCTGGTCATGGGCGCGGAAGAGTTTGATTCGGCCAGCCTGGACGCCTACCAAAATGCGGGGTGGCTGAAACAACGACAGTCCCAGCCGGCTTTCATTCCCGCGGAAGGAGCGGCTGGCGTTTTGCTCCGCCGGGCCCAGGCAAATGATTCGAAAATTATTTCACAGTTGGAGGAGGGCTTCATCTACCGGCGGAAAAAAGAAGCGGCGGCGGCGGCACAACGGTGTTTGCAATGTTTTAATTCCGATCTGCCATGTTTTTCTACCGCACAGCGCCATTGGCTGCGCGATATCGAATGGCAATTAACCCAGGCTCGCCGCTTCGAGGCCGGCGCACACGTCTATTTGGGTGAAGCCGTCACCGCGTCAGCCGCCTGGAACACCCTGCGCGCGCTGGGCATGCTTGCCCCGGAACATCCCCAACTGCTTTTGCCGGTTTGGGGCGGCACTCACCAAATTGGCGCGCTAAAAATGGAGTATCATGATCGAGCCGCCGATTAAAGGTTGCGCGAATGAGAGAAGCCTATAGATTGCGCATGCAATCTCATGGCCGAAGCAAACTTTAATAACCTAAAGCAGCTGCTGATCAAAAACTGCATGCTGCGCGTTTCACTGGACGAAATCCAGGAGGATACGCCTCTTTTTGGCCCGGGCAGTCTTGGCCTCGATTCGATTGACGCATTACAGATCACGGTTGCCATCGAGCAAGACTATGGAATTGCGATCAAGGATCCGGAAGTGGCGCGCCAAGCCTTCCACAGCTTGGGGACTTTGAAAGAATGGTTGCGTAGTGAGCAGGAAAAAATTTCGAAGGCGGCATAGAGACCCAAGATCAAGCAAGGCCCGGCCGGACCGATTTCCGACGATGGCGCGAACCTCAAACATCATGTTAGATGCGACTGAGCAGTACTCTTATCAAAAGTAGCCACAGGTCGCGCCGGGAGGGATCGGGCCTTCCCACGGGGAGCCGAGCGACGAGGTGCGCACGGCAGCTTTTCTCGCAGGCGAAGCGCTTCTGCCGTCCGCAGGACCGAGCGACAAGGCAACGAAACCCATGACTACTTTCGACAAGAGTACCAGACTGGCACCCATATGAATCCAACCGCCTGCGCCATTATGATCAGCGGGCTGGTTCTTCTGCCCGCTCTCTATTTGGGATTAAAACGCCGGCAGCATGCAGTGGAAATAAAACCGGGCCATCATTCGGCGGTCTTGTACCGGACATCGATGTTTTCCTGGGGAGCCTGGGCCGCCCGCCGGTTGCCTCTTGGCGTGACTCGCTCCCTGGCGGGACTGGCGGGAAGGCTTTATGCGCTCACTCATCCCTCGCGGGTTGCCTGTGTTTATAAGAACCTGCAATTGCTCAATCCGGCCATCGAAAAAAAATCGGCGCGGAAATTGTACGGCGAATTTGGCAAAACCCTGGCCGACTATTTTTACATCGGCACACGTTCGCCCGCGGAGGCGATGACCATTGTCCGGGAAAAAGCGGGGTATTCCTATCTGAAGGAGCTTTATGACCAAGGCACGGGGGCGGTGCTCATCACCGCCCATTTTGGGTTGTTTGAATTAGGCGGCTTGGTTACGGCCTACGATGGATTTCCCACGGCCGTGTTAACTTTGCCCGAACCGAGCGCTCATTTGACGGCGTGGCGCGCGCATTTCCGGCGGCAATGGAATGTCGACACCATCGAGGTCGGATCGGATAGCTTTGTTTTCATTCACATTGCCAGACGCTTACGGGAAGGCTGTTTTGTCGCGGCCTTGATCGATCGCCCCAATGCACATGATCCAGTCCCGGTGTCCTTCCCTCAGGGCGTGGCCCATTTCTCGCCGGGGATTCTGCTTGTCGCCGCGCAATGCGGGGTTCCAGTGATTCCGGCCACCATGGTCCGTTATCCAGACGGATATTACCGGGGGGAGATTTTCGAGCCGATTTGGATAGAATCCCGCAGTTCCCGCGCTGAAACTCTCCGGTTTTACAGCCAGCAAATCGCCGATATCCTCATGCCCACCTTGTGCGCCCATTCCGAGCAATGGTACCAATTTGTCCCGCTGGCGTGACCATGCCATGAGTTCGCTGACTCCGCATGGCCAGGGTTTTTCCTTTCTGGACACGTTTGTCCTCACGGACGATCCCAAACGCGGACGCGGAACCAAATGGCTTGATCCCAAGCTTCCCTTTTTTGCCGATCATTTTCCCGGCGAGCCGCTGATGCCGGCCGTGCTCCTCATTGAATGCGCGGCGCAAACAGCCGGAGCGTTGTGGGCTTCCCTGCGGGAAATGCAAACCCCGTCTCGTTTTGTTCTGGCTCAGGTTCTGCAATTCAAAATTCTTCACGCGGTGCCGCCCGGGGAAAACGTCGAAACCGAGGCGGCATTTACAGCTTCCCTGGGCGCTTTGGCCCAATTCGAGGTTGTCCTGGCGGTCAATCAACGCGAAGTCGCGCGGGGCAAAATCGTCTTGGGCGATGCCGCAAGTGTTTAGGGCGCGTCTTCAAAATAGGGCAAGGTTGCGCCGCAATGCGGTCATGTCCACCTTGCCCCGGACGGTCCGCGGAAGCTCAGCCATAACAATGTAGTGCTTGGGACATTTCCATTCCGGCAGTTTGATCGATAACGCGCGTTGAATCTCCATCAACGGTAATTCGGTCTCGACCGCCGCCTGCAAAAAGAGGCGGGGTGAATTCGCGGCCACCCAAACCACCGCATCCGAAACACCGGAAATGGTCCGCAAAGCCTGCTCAATCTCGGAAGGATGCACTTTTTTGCCTCCGAGATTGATCGCACGGCCACGGCGCGCCACCAAGGCCAGTTCGCCTTGGCCATTCCACTTGCCCCGATCGGGCACGCGCCAGCATCCTCCCCGTTTGGCCACCGCCGCGCTCTTCACTTTGATCACCCCGCGATGGACAGTTACGGTAACTCCGGTCAGAGGCTTGCCCACCGATGTTCCGTTAAGTGTCGCCTCGCCCCGCCGGTCGTAACAGATTCCTCCCGTTTCCGAAGACCCGTAAAAATTATGAATTTTGATCCGGTAACGTTGGAAAAAAGTCCGGGCGACCTCGGCCGTCAACGGCGCACCCGCCGAGATGGCCAAACGCAAAGGGGACAAGCCTGATTGGACTGGCAGGAAAGCCAGGGCGCGAAAAATGGCCGGCACGGATGGGAAAACGGTTATGCGGTAAAATTTGATCCAATCGACCAGCTGACGCGGCACAAAGCGTTCCGCGCAGACCAGAGCCGTTCCCTGGAGAATCAGAGGGAGAATAAAATTGCCCAAGCCATAAGAATGCCCAAACGGAATGATCGCCAAGTTGCGATCCTCCGGACGGATACCCATGGTTTGGATGATATTCGATCCGTCGGCGATAAGGTGTTCCGCCCGGCAAGGCACCTGGTTCGGCTCACCACCGCTCGTGCCAGAGGTTATTTTGACGCAGCAGATTTTTGTTTTGTCTTTCCTCTCCTGGCCGAAGACATGAAGCTTTCCTCCAAGATAGAGCGCGCGGCAACGCAGGCGTTGCGCCATTTCCAAACAAGCCTGGCCGGGCAAACCGGCGTCGAGTGGAATCGCGACCAGTCCGAGATTCTGTAAGGCCAAAAAAAGGGCCACCCATTCCATTCCGTTGGGAAGGCGAAAGGCGATTCTTGTTCCCTCTTCAAAATCGGACAACAGCCCGGCAAACTCGCATGCCTTGCCGTGCAAAGCCCGGGCCGTCCATTTGGTATTGTTCCCAGCCTCGATAAGAACAACCCGCCGCCTGTTTTTTTTGAGAGTCGCTTCCCATTGTTTCCAAATCAAACCGATGGAGGAGGATATTTTCTTCGTGGGCGAAAGAATCTGCACGTTACGGCCCACATTGCCGAACCTGCGAAGTCCCGGCAAGATTTGTGAGGCGTAGGTTCAGGTCCCCGCCTGTTTTGTTTAGTGGACCGGCTGCATGTTCTTATTATCGGTCGTCGCCGATTCGTAGCTGCTCTGTTGATAGGTTGTTGCGCTCGCCGGATGTTCGTCACAGCAACCAACCAAACCGATAAGCCCAATTGCTATCATACAGAGGAAGAGGAATTTTTTCATGCCAAGCTTTAGGCAGTAGTCATGCCAAACCTATAACCCAGTGTGTATCCTCTTCATATAAAATAAGATACTGGTGCAACCCGCGCGTTAAAGGACCTCTCAAGATTTGTGAATTGCACGATAAAAGGGGTTTTAATAGCAATGTTGCATGGATGGTTACGGTTGACTCTGGAAGAGGGTGGTTAGTCCGCAGATGGCAATGTTGGCACGTTTGTCATTGGGCGGAATGCAATCTTTTAAAGGAGGCCCCCTCCACGCAAGCCGTTGTCGCATAGAATCTAAGGCATAGCATTAAGATTTGGCATGAAGCATGCAAATTGTCTTGTGGGCTAAGGCCAAACAAGAGAGCACCAAGGTCATGAGAGTCTTCGACAATTTACAAAAAGTTATCTATGTAGCAGTTTTTTTGTGCCTTTGTTTGGGAACGAATTTATTTCTATCCTATGGACAGATAACTCCAAACAATGCCAACTCAGGCACCACCAATAGCGGTCCCACTGGTAATTACCCGGGGACAGGTTCTTCCATCACCAATGTCCCCACAGCTCCTCGCGGTATAGATCCAGGCGCGGCCAGCGCGGGTGCGATCAAAACCGGCCCAACCGGCACCTATCCGGGAACAGGTTCTTCCGTCACCAATGTCCCAACGGTTCCCCGCGGCACCGATCCAGGAGCGGCCAGCGCGGGCGCGATCAAAACCGGCCCAACCGGCACCTATCCGGGAACGGGTTCTTCCATCACCAATGTCCCAACGGTTCCCCGCGGCACCGATCCAGGCGCCGCCAGCGCGGGCGCGATTAAAACCGGCCCAACCGGCACCTATCCGGGAACGGGTTCTTCCATCACCAACGTCCCCTGAAAAATGCATACGGGCGCCGCTCTCTTAGAGACAGGACATCTCGCTTTTTGGCTCCTGGTCCTCGGATTATTTTTCCCACGGCTTGCGCTCTTTATCGCATGGCTCGGTTTTTTGCCTTATCCTCCGAATACTCTTCCCGATATTCTTAATTTTATTCTTTGGCTGCTTCTTCCCCGTTTTTTAATCGCCTTTTACATCTATACAGATATTGGCATAAATAATATTTGGTTCTGGGCTTATCTGGTTCTCGGAATCGTTGGATGCTTCGGCGAATCGGGATATGTCCGCCGAAGGGTCATTCGCCGGACGACCGTCAATCCGGACGGCACCACCACCACAGTGGAAGAGGAAGAAATTTAGCCGTGTTCTTTATTTCTTCGCGGCTGGCCCGATAGAGCCTGCACGGCTGTCGGCAGTTGGCGCCAGGCTTTATATTGCGCCCAGGTCAATCGCTTGCTCCGTCCGCGTGACCAAGTCAGGCAAGCGATCAGCGCTTCGAACCATCCCACGGTTAGGGCCAGCCAATGACGGCGCAATTCCCGGTTCCGGACGATGATTCCCGGCAAAGTTTTCGCCGCGCGCACCAACCAGGCGGGAAAGGGAAGGTACCATAATATCAATAGCGTTTCATTGCGCGCAAATCGCCGGGCTCGCCGCGCCGTCCTCCGTTGCATACGTGATTCCTTGTGCTGAATGACCATCTGGGGAAAGGCCTCGATGGCATAGCCATGCTGCATGGCCCGCAGACAAAATTCGGCTTCTTCGGTGTAGAACTCAAACCGTTCCTCATAACCGCCGAGCCCAAGAAAGATGTCCCGCTTGATCAGATTCGCGCAACCGATGAAATCGCGCACCGGGAAAGGACTTTCCGCGCCGAACTTCTCCGGGGGCGTCTCGCCCCGGAAAATCACCCGCAACGCCAAGGCCACCGTTTTTGGGTTCTCCAGCAACCGGGCCGCCGCCGTCTCCAGATTTCCCGCGACTGGAAATGAATCGTCGTCCAATCCTAAAATCAGCGGGGTCGATAAAAGCCGCGCAATGTGGTTCCGCTGGGCAATGTAGCCTCGCGGCAACTCCGCCCGCTCAAATCTCACCCACGGAAATTCATCACGCAGGCGGGCCGGCATGGCTTCCACCGAACCGTCGTCGAGCACCACCGTCTCCAGGTTATCCAATCCCTCATTCCGCAGGCGGCCCAGCGTGACCGCCAGGTCGTCCCAGCGATCCTTGGTGGAAATGCTAATGCCGATCGCGGACGACGCTAAAATCATGCGGCGGTTCCTATTTCCGTTATTTCTTTACAATTTTCTGACAACTTTTCGCTTGAGCGGATTATCATGTCTCGATGATGGTGAAAATCACGATCAAACCATAAAGGGCATGCCGCGTTCCGCCTCGATATTTCTCGCCGCGATTCTGCTGCCCAGCCTTGTGCTGGCCTGGATGGCTGTTCGTTCGGCGCGCGATCAGCAAGTTTTGCTCGCGCATGAGCAGGCCACCATCAGCCAGGATATTACCGATACGATGGCCGGAAACGTCCGCGCTCAAATCGATAACGTCCGCTCGGAGTTTGTCCAAATTACCCAGGACCTTCTCACCCAAAGCGCAACGCCGCGGGATTTGGCCGTCAATTTCGATCAAACCTTGCGGGATCAATGGCACCCCGCCGAGGTCGGCTTTGCCGTCGATCTTCGCGGCGACATCTTCTCACCCAGCCCGGCGAGCGGTCCGGCGGCTCAAACGTTCCGTGAAGAAAACGATCGCTTTCTCAGCAATCACGAAAACGCCGAAGTCTATTCGTCTTTCAATTCACAAACTCTCTTTGCCCGCAGTTTAACGAGTCAGTCCGCTTCGGGCACGGCGATGACGAGTGCCTTGGGCGGGGCGGCCGGCGCTAACGCCGACAAATCTTTTCTCCCCATGACGGCAGCCCCGGCTTCTCCTTTTTCTCAAAGCCCGGCTGCAAGGGCCGGTTCCCAGACCATGGCGAACATCGATTTTCCCCTGGCGGTAGCCGCGGCCGTTCCAGCGCCGCCGGCCGGCGCGCCTCCGCCCGATGAAGGTCAGAAGATGAAGCCGCCTCCGATTTCCGCGGCGTCAGAGAGCAGTACTTTGGCTGAAGATCCAACGAAAGACAGCCAAGCCCAAGGCGGCATTGCATCGGATACGCTTGCCCAAAACAGTGACGAGCAAAATCTGGCGGACAGGTCTTGGTCTCCAGCCCCACTCCTCCCTTCCTCCGAGAAGACAAAGTCGGTCGCGAGCGCCAAGATTGTCCCTGCCCTACCTGCGGCGCGCGGAGGATTCACGGATGTTGCCGCAACCATGCCAACGTCTTTGGTTGCTCCAAGCTCACCGGCCAGTTCGACCCAGGCGGATTTGAGTCTCGATATCGCCCAGGTTCCCACGCTGAAAAGCGCTCAGAGTTTTCGCAATGTGCTGCCTCAACAAAATAGTGTAACCCTCTCCAACAGCGTTCCCGAAGAATCCGATTTCCGCCGGCTCATCGGCTCCGATACCAGCGGCGTCCTGGCCCGCTTTCTTGACAATAAGTTACAATTGATGGTCTGGTATCATCCCTCGGCGGAAAGTGATTTCGTTTTCGGCGCCCAACTCGATCAATCCCGCCTGCTCGCCAGATTGCGTTTCGTTCTTCCCTCCGCCCAAGCGCCGTCGCCGGATCGCGCCGCCACGGCATCCGGCGCGGCCACCTATTGCCTGGCCCTTCTGGATGATGATGGCCATCCGGTCGCTCGTTCCATTCCCGGTTTCAGCGCCGACTGGAAACATCCCTTCGTGGCCACGGAAATCGGCGAGGCCCTTCCTCATTGGGAAGCCGCGCTTTATCTCACCGATCCCCAGCAACTGTCGAAATCGGCCCGCACGCTTCGACTCACCCTCAGCCTCATTGTCGTGCTGCTGGTCGTCGCCATCGTCGCGGGAGGTTCGCTGATCGCCGCCGATATGCGCCGACAGCTTCGCCTTGCTCAGCAAAAGACCGATTTCGTGAGCAACGTTTCGCACGAACTCAAAACACCGCTTACTTCCATCCGTATGTTTGCCGATCTTCTGGCCGAGGGGCGCGTGAGCGAGCCCGAACGGCAGTCGACCTATCTTAAGATTATTTCCGCCGAATCGGCCCGGCTCACCCGGCTGATCAATAACGTTCTCGATTTCGCGCGGCAGGAACGGGGTGCACCCGATGGCGAACGCATTCCCTGCGATTTGACCGAGGTCACCCGTGATGTGGCCGACACCTGCCGCCCGCATCTCGAGGCTGCCGGACAAAATTTCTCCTGCGAGATCGAAGCCAAAACCGTGCCTATTCTCGGTGACCGCGATGCTCTTTCCCAAATCGTGCTTAATCTCATCTCCAATGCCGAAAAGTATGGCGGCGGCGAAATTCTCGTCCGGATTCGCCGCCAGCAGACTCCCGCCGGCGCGTTCGGCTGTGTGGATGTCCTTGATCGCGGGCCCGGCATCCCGCCCAAACAGATCGAGTCCATTTTCCTTCCCTTTCATCGCCTCGACGATTCGCTCTCCAGCGGCATTCCCGGCTCCGGTCTCGGCCTTACCCTGGCCCGGCGGATGGCGCGCGCGCACGGCGGTGATATCACTTACACCAACCGGGCTGGCGGCGGGAGTTGTTTTACCCTCGCCGTGCCTCTTAACCGCGTACCGGGATGACCACTCAAAAGAAAATTCTTGTCGTGGAAGACGACGCTCACATCCGTTTCGGCCTCGTTGAACTGCTCACCAGCGAAGGTTTCCTGGTCGAGATCTGCGGGCGGGGCGATCAGGCGGTGGCCGCCGCCGGCCTGCACCGGCCCAATCTCATTCTGCTCGATATCATGCTTCCCGGGCTCAACGGCTACGATGTCTGCAAACAGCTCCGCGCCGGCGCCTATCGCGGCCTCATACTCATGCTCACGGCCAAGGGCCAGGAAATGGACAAAGTCATCGGACTCGAACTCGGCGCCGACGATTACGTCACCAAACCTTTCGGCCTGCGTGAACTCACCGCCCGCGTCCATGCTTTGTTGCGGCGCGACAAAACCGGCGAAACATCCGCTGCGGATAAAACGATGCTCAGCGATTGTCTCCTCGATGCCCGCACTTTCGAACTTCGGCGCGGCAAAAAAATGTCCGCCCTCACCGCGCGCGAACTCAAGTTGCTGCAGCTCTTCGCCGCTCATCCGCGCGAAGTGCTTTCCCGCGACCGCTTGCTCAACGAGGTTTGGGGTTACGATTATTACGGCACCACGCGGACGCTCGATCAGGCCATTGTCCAGTTGCGCAAAAAACTTTCCGATGTGGGCGCCGATCCCATGCAGATCGCCACGGTTCACGCCGTCGGCTATCGCTGGACCGGACCGTCCGACGCGCCAAGGAATAAAAGCTAACGGGCGCGTCCAGCCTTTAGCAAAACAGGACCGATTTGCGCCGCGGCCCCGGATTTGCGAATCGGTCCAAAAGCTGCCATTCTTTCATTCCTTCGCGCCAGCAATAATCGGTCGCGAGCAACAGGCCGTCCGCGTATAAGTTCCGGACGTCCATTTCGGACCATTCACCCAAGCGGGCGGCATCCCGGTAGATGGTCACTTTTTGTCCGGCCCATGCGACGCTTGCCGCCATTTGCGGAAAGGTTTCGCCGACTTGTTTCATACCCAAACGAAGAGTTGGCCGGCGGGCAAAAGGTTACACTTTTACCCACTTTTTCGGACAGCCTCTAGGAATTGTCGGGCGTACTGTTGTCGAAAATATCGTAAACGGTGCCGGCCACAAAAAGCCTCACATTCCGGCCAAGCGAGAGATAAGGCTCCATCTCCGGATGCCTGGCGGCAAAATCGAAGTATTCCGGCGAGCCGAATTTCAGCTTAATTTCGTTGTTGCTGTTTTGCTCCGAGACGTTGCTGTCGATCCATTGGTTGCCATTGAGATAGAAGGCGCGTCCGGCGATATATTTCGCCTGCTGCGTGTATTGGACCAGGCGCGCGCCGGCTTGCGCCGGCGACGCATCCGCCACTATGTTCGCGACCGCCGCGGGGCTGCCCGGTGGGGGCAAAGCGGCCACCGTGTCGGCTGAGACTCCCAATCTTTTCGCAAACTCGGTATTGCTCCGCGACACGGCACTCTCCGGAGTCATCGCGTATTTCATCGCGTTTTGGCCGCGCGCCAAATCGACGCCTTCATCTCCGGTCTTGTCCTTTGACAGAGAGGAATAGATTTGCCCGCCCACCGCCTGGGCCGGCGAGTCCTCCGCAAAGTCGCGCAAGATCTGATTTTTCTCGGCGACTTTACGCGTCTGCTCGTCCTCCATGATGAGATAAGCGGTGTAGGGCGTGACGAGGCCAAATTTCCGGGCGAGACCGGTGATTTCGTCCTTCAGCTCGGAATTCTCTCCGTGCAACCGGATTTCATCGAGCAGATAGGCGATGCGACGGGAGGCCCAAAGGCGGGGCACGAAAGGCTGCTCCACCGATTCTTTCTCGAACGTGACCGGCGCGCTGAAGGTCTGGCTTAAACCGCCCGCGTCGCCTTGCAGCGCGCAACCACCGGAACCCGAACCACTGTAGCGGCCCGTCAGGACCAATTGATCGCCTTTGAAAAGATCGGGCAGCGCCTGCGGATACATTTTCGAGACGCGAACGCCATCGGGAAACGAGAGTTTCACGTTGGACAAAATCGGATCGCGTATCTTCGCGAAAAAATTCGAGACCTTGACCTCGATATCTTCCGTCGGCAGGACATAATCGCTCGCCGCTTTCGTGTTGGCGGCAATCCGGTCGAGAAGTTGCGCGTTCACGTCCGTGCCGAGTCCAAAGCAGAAAATACGCGTTCCCTCATCGGCGGCTTGGTTCGTTTCGGCCACGATTTTATCGTCGTTCGTTTCGCCCACCGTCGGTTCGCCATCGGTGAGAAAAATGATGACGTAGGGCCGGCCGCTTTTGGCGGGCCGCAGCGCCATGGCCTGGTTGAGCGCGTCATAAATCGCCGTGCCGCCCTCCGGAGTAAGGCCCGAGACAAATTTTTCCGCCTGGCTGACGGCTTTGTCATCGGCGGGAGTAAGCGCGCCAAAAAGGGATTCGGGCTCGGTTGCGAAGCGAATGACCTCGAACCGGTCATCGCCGTTGAGGTTGGCGAGGCAAAATTGCAGCGCTTTCTTCGCCTGCTTGAGTTTGTTGTCTTCGGACATCGAGCCGGAGGTGTCGAGCACGAAGGTGACATCCTTCGGTTCCGGTTTCGATTTCAGCTCGAGGCTTGGCGAGGCGAGCAGCAGAAAGTATCCGTCGTCATCGCCGGTCTGGTAAGTCAGCATCTTGAGCGACACATCGCTTTTTTCCGGCGCGAAGAAGAGCTGGAAATCGGTGTCCGGGCGGACGTCATTCGCCTCATAGCCGATGACGGCGTGATTCGCGTCAACATGGGTGATTTCGACTTCATGGGTCGGCGAGTAGATCGAGTGGAGCGGCTGATCGGAAGCAAGATCGACTTTGATACTCACGCTATGAATCGGCGCGGACGAAAATTTTTCGGTATTCAGCGGATAGGTGTAACTGACCAGGCCGGAATCGGACTTGAGCACTTCCGTGTAGACAATTTTGATC
>Ga0335072_10000777_pt1 | contig 56957 bp, 51 predicted proteins | sample Lox_Sample_21_FD_206725 | JGI IMG/M metagenome (GOLD analysis project Ga0335072, IMG submission 206725) | Soil microbial communities from Loxahatchee National Wildlife Refuge, Florida, United States - Lox_Sample_2.1 | ecosystem: Environmental > Terrestrial > Soil > Wetlands | place: USA...
CTTACCGCGCCGATATATGCCCGCAGCCTGCTGAGGGTGGTGTTCCGCCAGAAGCTGACGTTCAACGTCACGGCCAAGGGGTCATCGGCGAGCCCGGACCGGCTGCTCACCTTCCGGTACTCCCTGATGTGGGCGTTCGTGCCGGTCGTGATCCTGGCCATCGCCTATGCCAGGCACCGGCCCTATCCCATGATGATGGCCTGGACCTTCATCATCTTGACCGTCTGCCTGGCTCCGATCGCGGTATGGCTCTTCGACCGTGTCCGCGGCCGGCCGCGGGAGCCAGCCCCACCGCCACAACCCGCAGAAAGCAACATGGCATAAGCATCCGACACGCTGCAAAGGAGACCCCCCGCCATGGCTTCACCCATAATCACCCCGGGCAAGGCTCGCCCAGCCAGCCAGCCACGTAAATGGCGACGGCGTGTCCTTCGGTTGCTGGTTGGTCTCCTGGCCAGCGGGGTCATCATCGGGGCCAATATGCCTACGGTCGGGGCCGCCGTCAGTGACTGGTACCACAATTACCAGATCACCCGGCCGGCCTACGAGGTCAAGTACGGCCGGTGGGTCAAGCTGAACATCCCGGCCAAGTACCGGGTGAACGGAATTCATTCTACGGTGCTCTACAACGGGGACGTCCTCATCATGGCCGGGTCTGGGAACAACCAGGCCTATTTCGACGCCGGAACGTTTAAGACCCTCCTGCTCAACCCAGTCACCATGAAGATGCAGCTGATCCCCACCCCCTGGGACCTCTTCTGCGCCGGGCATATCGAGCTGCCCGACGGAAACATCCTCATCGCCGGGGGAACCGCTCGCTACGAGAACCTCGACCCGGTCTATGCCGCGGGCAGCATGACGGTCGTCAACACTGACCCGAACCAGGCCTGGACCCTGCCGAAGGGGACGGTCTTCGTCGCGCCTGACGGCGCGCAGTTTGCGACCGCCTTCGCGCTGACCATCCCGCGCGCGACCACGCGGCGGGGAGCGCCGGACAAGCCCGCCACCGTCATCGACGCTCAGCAGAACATCTGGGTCGACGCCGTCAAGAAGGGCAACGGGTCGCTGGTCACGTCGGTGGAACGATACCGAATCCAGGGCCTGATCGGACCTCAGTCCAACTCCCTGCTCTTCGGCATCGGCACGCCGATGACCTTGCAGCAGCAGAACTTCCTCGGTACCAACGACGCGTACATCTTCGACGTCAGGACCTCGCGATTCGTGAAGGTCAACTCGATGAATTACGCCCGCTGGTACCCGACGCTGGCTGAGATGGGCAATGGCATGGTCATGGCCATGTCCGGGCTCAACGGCCAGGGCAACATCTCAATGAACAGCGAGACGTTCAATCCCACGACCAACCAGTGGACCCAAGGTCCCGTCCACGGGTTCCCGACCTACCCGGCGACGTTCCTTACGGCGAACGGTGAGCTGTTCTTCACCGGCTCTAACGCCGGGTACGGGCCAGCGACGCCGGACTGGCGCACCCCGGGGTTCTGGAACGTCAAGACCAACGCCTTCATCCCAGTCCCTGGGATACCAGACCCGCAGGACCTGGAGACCAGTGCCTCTGTCCTGCTGCCGCCCGCTCAGGACGGGGAGATCATGGTCCTAGGCGGTGGCGGCGTGGGGCAATCCAACTCGACCACCGCGCGAACCGCGCTCATCGACATGGACGCGCCCAATCCGCAGTGGGTGCGCGGCCCCAGCCTGGCCGAGCCGACGCGCTATCCCATTACCGTGCTGCTGCCCAACGACGAGGTGCTCGTGACGGGCGGATCACGGTACTACCGCGGGATGCACGGAAGCGACAACCGCGACACGCGGATCTACGACGTCGCCACCAACTCGTTCTCCTGGGCGGCAAGCTCCATCACCGGCCGGGACTACCACTCGGGAGGGCTGCTGCTGCCCAGCGGAGCCGTCCTGACCGTCGGCGGGAACCCGCTGTACGGCAACGCGCAGGACACCGAGCCGCAGACCTTCAACCAGGAGATCGACATCTACTACCCGCCCTACATGTTCTCCGGGCCGCACCCGGGCATTGTCGCCGCGCCCAAGGTCATGGACCTCGGGCACAGCTACCTCATCAAGGTCACGCAGGCGTCAGACATCCGCTACCTGCGGCTGATGCGCCCCGATAATTCCACCCACGTGACCGATGTCAACGAGCGCTCGATCGGCATCAACTTCACCCGGGTCGGGAACGGGTACCTCAGGATCACGATTCCCTCCAACGACGACATCGTCCCGCCCAGCTACTACATGCTGTTCGCGATCAACAACAAGTCCGTCCCCTCCGCCGCTTCCTGGGTCCGGGTGCCGTGACGGCGGAACCAGCTCGCGGGCGGCACAAGCGCCTGGCCGGCGTCGCCGCCGCAAGCGCCCTGATGCTCCTGCTGGCGGCCTGCGGGTCGGCGGGCAGTCACGCGGCGCCTAGGCCACCAAGCGGCGGCGGCGCGCCCCCCGTCCCCGTCCCCGCGGGCGGTTCCAGCCCGGTGAGCAATCCGGGGCCGGCCGGCACCCCGACCGCGGCGGGCGGATCCAGTCAGGCGGGCGCAGCCACCGGGCTCTACGTCGACCCGGGCAACCCGCTGTTCGCTGGCGCCCGGCTGCTGCGGGCCGAGCACCAGGCGACCGAGGCGGCACAGGTGCTCGCGCTGGCGCAGACACCCTCCGCCCTGTGGGCCTCGGGCCAGTCCGATGAGATGGAGCAGGTCAGGCAGGTGACGCAGGCGGCCGCGAGCGCCCGCCAGGTGCCAGTGATCGTGGCCTATAACCTGCCTGACCGTGATGCCTGCGGGAAGTTCTCCGCCTCAGCGGGAACCAGCCCGGCGGGCTACCGGTCCTGGGTCAACCAGCTGGCGGCGGCGATCGGCGGCGGCGGCGACATCGTGATCGTGGAGCCAGACGCGGTGCCGGACATCGTCAACGGCTGCCTCACCCCGACCCAGGTAACTGAGCGGTATCAGCTGCTGCAGTACGCGATGAGCCGCCTGGGCGCCCTGCCCCATGCCCAGGTGTACCTGGACGCCGGCAACCCAGGAATGTTCCCCAACCCCGCGCAGCTGGTGGCCTCGCTCAGGCAGGCCGGCATCAGCGACGGCCGGGGCTTCTCCGCGAACGTGTCGAACTTCCAGTGGACCGGCAACGTCATCGGCTGGAGCCAGCGGCTGGAAAGCGCCCTCGGCGGCAACGACCGAGCGGTCATCGACACCAGCCGCAGCGGCAACGGCCCCTACACCGGCCCCGACTCCCCGCAATGGTGCAATCCTCCCGGCCGGGCACCAGGGCCAGCGCCAACGCTGCACCCTGGGCCGCCGGGGGTCAGCGCGTACCTGTGGATCAAGGACCCTGGCATCAGTGACGGCCCGTGCAACGGGGGGCCCGCCGCCGGCCAGTTCTGGCTCCAGTACGCCCTGCAGCTCGCGCAGGCAGGACACCTCTCCTGACCGGCGGGCCGCCCGTCAGGCGAGGTCGTCCAGGCAGGCCAGCAGGCGCTCCACGTCGGTCTCGTCGTTGTAGTGGACCAGGCCCGCCCGGACCGCGCCGTCAGCGCCGAGGTCCAGGGCGTTGCACAGCTCGTAGGCGTAGTTGTTGCCACTCCAGACGTTGACCTTCCGCGCCGCGAGCGACTCGGCGACGGCACCCGGCGCCAGGCCCGCCACCGTGAAGAACGCCGTCGGCGCGCGGCGGGCTGCCTTCCCGTACAGGGTTACGTGGCTCATCGCGGCCAGGCCGTTCAGCATCCTGGTGAACAGGTCCGCCTCGTAGTCCTCGACCGCGGCCATCGAGGCGAGCACCCGCTCGCGCCGCGGGCCCGTCCCGGCCCCCGCCAGGCCAGCGAGGTGATTCACCGCGGCCGTCACGCCCGCCAGGTCGGCGAAGGGCAGCGTGCCGAGCTCGAAGCGCTCAGGCACGTCATTCGACGAGGGCGCGAGCTTGTCCGGCTGGAGTGTCGCGAGCAGGGCCGGGTCGGCGATCACCGTCCCGACGTGCGGGCCTGACCACTTGTAGGCGCTGGTCGCGTAGAAGTCGGCACCGAGCGAGGCCACGTCGACAGGGACATGCGGCGTGGCGTGCACTCCGTCCACGTAGACGAGCGCGCCGGCGGCGTGCGCGTAGGCGGCAATCGCGGTGACATCAGGCCGGGTGCCCAGCACATTGCTCGCGGCGGTCACCGCGACCAGGCGGGTTCGCGGGCCGACCAGGTCCGCGTACTGGCTGGCCGGGAGCTCGCCGGTCGCCAGGTCGGGCTGAGCCCACCGGACCGTCGCGCCGGCCCGGTCGGCGGCCTGGATCCAGGGCCGGATGTTGGAGTCGTGGTCCAGCCGGGAGACGATCACCTCGTCGCCCGGCGACCAGGTCCGCGCCAGCGTCGCGGAGAGCCGGTAGGCCAGGCCGGTGGCACTCGGGCCAAAAATGACGCCCTCGGCAACCCCGCCCACCAGGTCCGCGACCGCCTGCCTGGCCGCGGCTACGATCGCCGCCGAGCGCGCGGACGCCGCGAACGCGCCTCCGACATTCCCGATCCCCGCGCGGTAGGCGCCCGCGATGGCCTCGATGACTGGTTCAGGGACCTGGGTTCCGGCGGCACCGTCGAGGTAGGCGTGCCCGTCGCGCAGTGCGGGGTAGCCCGCCCGGACATGGCCAACGTTAAAGTTCACGAGGTGTCAGAATACATCTCACGGACCTGCCCCGCGAGCACGGCGAAAAGGCCGCCAAACCCAGCGGCCGCGAGCAGCGCGCCGGTGGTGACATCGGCCTTGGTGGCGCCGCCCCACCCGGCGTGGGGCGGCTGGAAGCGCAGCGCGAAGGGCGCCGCCACGAGCCATAGGCCAGCCAGGAAGAGGATCGCGATCACGCCGGTGCCGGCCCGGCTCACCATGACTCCTCTTCGCCGAGCAGCTCCCAGGCCGTGGCGTCGTCAGGGTCACTGTCCAGGGCTGGCATCGGGCCGGTCGTAAGCAGCGGCTCAAGCAGCCCCCGCAGCTCGGTCAGCACCGCCCCGGGCCGCTCGGGCTCCGCCGCCTCGCACCTTGCGGCGCTGCCCGTCTCGGCCGCGAGCGGGATCCGCGGACCGGGGATCACCGGCTGGCCGTCCTCGTCCGCGGGCGGGCACGCGAGCTCATCGCGCCGGGCCGCACCCGACTCGTCCCCGTCGCGCCGGGCTCCTCGCGGCCTCGCTGCCCCATCCCGCCTCGACGTGCGACGTGTTGCCCGGGCCGCGTGCCGCATGTCCCGGCGCAGTGCCCGGTGGCTGCGGCCTGCCGCGGCGTCATGCGTGCCGCCCGCCACCGGTCCAGGCGGGGCTGCCAGCACCCCGTCCCGCCGCATCCGCTGCCGCCACGCCACCGACCAGCACGCGACGCCGACCGCGGAGACCAGCGCGATCCCGGCTCCGGTGCCGAGGCTGGCCAGGCTGGCGATCGTGGGCGTGCCGCGCACCAGCACGACCACCACGATGAGCCAGCCGCCCCCGAACAGGCCCAGGCCACAGACGAGCAGCCCGGACAAGTATCGGATCATTAGCACGACCCCCCGTGACGACCCTGAAACCGACTGCCACACGCTAGCACTCGCGAATGCCGAGTACCGCCGGCAACACGCGGGCGGCGGCGGTCAAGAAAATGGGATGACAATGTGAGGGGCATCGATTTAGGCTCTCTCGGTGTCCGATTCGGGGTCAGACAAAGCTACAGACAGTTACCAGAAGGCTACCGACACCCCACTGCCGGCCCAGGGAAACACGCCCCCCGCCCGCGCCCTGTGGCGCCTGCGCCCCTACCTGCGGCCCTACCGGCTCCAGCTGGTCACGATGCTCGTCGCCGCCCTGGGCGTGGAGGCCGCCGCCATCGTCATCCCCCTGCTCGCCAAGGCGATCATCGACGGCGCGATCGCCCACCATGACAGGGGGCTGCTCCTCCCGCTCGGGCTCGCTGCCCTCGGGCTGGGGATCGCGCAGGCCGTGCTCAGCCTCATCCGCCGCTGGATCCAGGGCAACGCGGTGGCCGGCATGGAAAAGACGATCCGCGACGACCTCTACGCGCACCTGCAGCGGCTTGAGCCGCAGTTCCACGACGGCTGGCAGTCCGGCCAGCTGCTGTCGCGGGCCACCTCCGACCTGTCATCGATCAGGAGGTTCGCCGGCTTCGGGCTGGTGTTCCTGATCATCACCATCGCCACCTTCGCCGCGGTCGCCGTCCTGCTGGTCGGGCTCAACTGGTGGATGGGCCTGGCCACCAGTTGCATGGTCGCACCGGTGCTCATCTTCTGCACCCGCTTCGAGCGGCGTTACAAGGTGCTGGCCCGACGGGTGCAAGACCAGGAGGGCGACCTGGCCACGCTCATCGAGGAGGCGGCCACCGGCGTCCGGGTGCTGAAGGCGCTCGGCCGCGCGCCGGAGGCGGCCGCGGCCCACGAGGCCCAGGCCAGGAAGATGTTCGAGACCAAGGTGTCGATGGCACGGCTGCTCGGGGGATTCTGGTCGGTGCTCGACCTGATCCCCAACGCCGCGATCGGCCTTATCTTGCTGCTCGGAGCGCTCGCCGTCACTCACCACGCGCTGACCCTCGGCGGCCTGGTCGCGTTCATCACGCTCGCGCTCCAGCTCGTGTGGCCCATCGAGGCCCTCGGCTACATCCTGGCGTCGGGCGAGGAGGCCGCGACGGCCGCGCAGCGGGTCCTGGAAATCCTCGACACCGTCCCCGCCATCACCGCACCCGCCCGGCCACCCATAGCCATAACGAGCCGGGGCCGGTCTCCCGCCGGACATCGACCCTTGCCAGGGTCCTCCCGTCACGTCGTGTTCGAGAACGTCAGGTTCCAGTACCCGGGCGGCGGCGAGCCGGTGCTGCGGGGCGTCCACCTGGCCGTGGCTCGCGGAGAGACGCTGGTCCTCACCGGGGCGACCGGGTCAGGGAAGACCACGCTGCTGCAGCTGGTGCCCCGGCTGGCCGACGTGAGCGCGGGCCGGGTGCTTGTCGCCGGCCGGGACGTACGCGACTACCCGCTGGCGGAGCTGCGCACCGTGGTGGGGTTCGCGTTCGAGGAGGCCACGCTCTTTTCCGCCAGCGTCAGGGAGAACGTGACGTTCGGCCAGCCTGATGCCAGCGACGAGGAGGTCGAGGCGGCCCTGCTGGCGGCACAGGCGCGGTTCGCCTATGACCTGCCGTGGGGTCTTGACACCCGGATCGGCGAGCAGGGCATGGCGCTGTCCGGCGGGCAGCGGCAGCGGGTCGCGCTGGCCCGCGCCATCCTCGCCCGGCCCGACGTGCTGGTGCTCGATGACCCGCTGTCGGCCCTGGACGTGCACACCGAGGAGCGGGTGACCCAGGCGCTCGGCACCATCCTGGCCGACACGACGGCGCTCGTTGTCGCCCACCGCCCATCGACGGTGGCGCTGGCCGACCGGGTGGCCCTGCTGGCCGACGGGGTAGTCGCGGCGGCCGGCAGCCACCGGACGCTGCTGGCCACCCAGCCGCGGTACGCGGCGCTCATGACGATGGAGCCGGGCAGCGGCCAGATGAACGCCCCTGAGCAAGCGGGAGATGAGGTGGCGGCGCGATGACGGCCGACGCGGCCTGGCGGGGGATCGCCGCCGAGAAGGTAGATGACGTGCCCGCGTCGCTGGCGGTCCTGCTGCGGCGCCGGTCGCGGACCCTGCTTGGCGACCTGCTGCGGCCGCACCGGCGCGAGGTGACGTGGACCGGGGCGGCGATCGTCGTCGCCTCGCTCGCGTCGCTGGCGGGACCGTGGCTGGTCGGCATCGCCATCGACGCGGGCATACCGCCGCTGGTGCACTCGGGGAACGCAGGCCCGCTAGCCTGGATCTGCGCCGCCTTCGCCGTGACCGTCGCGGTGCAGGCGGTCGCGACGCGGACGTTCGTGACCATGACCGGGCAGGTCGGCCAGGCGGTGGTGCTGGAACTGCGGCGCCGGGTCTTCCGGCACATGCTGGCGCTGCCCGTGGCGTTCCATGAGTCCTACACCTCAGGCCGGGTGATCTCCCGGCAGACCTCTGACATCGAGGCGATCTCGGCGCTGTTCGAGGAGGGCCTGGACTCGCTGATCTCGGCGGTACTGACCCTGGTCCTGGTGGGAACCGGGATGCTGCTGCTCGACTGGCGGCTGGCGCTGGTCGTGCTGGCTGCCTTCGTGCCGCTGACGCTGCTCGCCCGGTGGTTCCGCGACAAGTCGACCATTGCCTACCGGCGCATCCGGGAAGCGAACTCGCTGATGATCGTGCACTTTGTGGAGACATTCGGTGGCCTGCGGGCGGTGCAGGCATTTCGCCGCGAGGAGCGCAACCAGGAGATCTTCGACGCGCTTTCCGGCGAGTACGCGCGGTCCAGTGCCTGGTCGTCCAAGCTGAACGCGCTGTTCGGACCGGGCATCTCGCTGGTGGCCAACGTGGTGATCGCGGTGGTGCTGACCTACGGCGGGCTGCTGGCGATCGACGGGTCGCTGCAGGTCGGCGTGCTGACGTCGTTCCTGCTGTACCTGCAGCGCTTCTTCGACCCGCTGCAAGACGTGTCCCAGTTCTACAACTCCTTCCAGGGCGCCGCGTCGGCGCTTGAGAAGCTGTCGGGCGTCCTGGATGAGGATCCGGCGGTGGCGGAGCCGGAACAGCCCGCGGCGCTGCCGCCGGCCGCGGCCAGTCAGGCCGGGCGGCGGGTGCGCTTCGAGTCGGTGCGGTTCGGCTACCGCCCGGCCGAGCCGGAGGACCCGGCCGGGCCGTCCTCCCGGGCCAGCCTCATCCTCGCCGACTTCAGCCTCGACGTCCCGGCCGGGCAGACGGTCGCGCTTGTCGGCGAGACGGGCGCCGGGAAGACCACCGTGGCCAGGCTCATGGCGCGGTTCTACGATCCCGGTGCCGGCCGGGTCACCCTGGACGGCGTGGACCTGCGCGACCTGCCCGACGCGGCGCTGCGCCGGGAGGTCGTCCTCATCACTCAGGAAAGCTTCCTGTTCGAGGGAACGGTGGCGGCGAACATCCGGCTGGGCCAGCCGTCGGCGCCTGACGCCGAGGTCGTCGCGGCGGCCCAGGCGATCGGGGCGCACGAGTTCATCGCCGCGCTGCCGCAGGGATACCAGACGCCGGTAGGAAAGCGCGGCGGACGGCTGTCGGCGGGCCAGCGTCAGCTCATCTCGTTCGCGCGCGCGTTCATCGCCGCGCCCGGCGTGCTCGTGCTCGACGAGGCGACCGCGCTACTCGACATCCCGTCAGAGCGGCTGGTCCAGGCCGCGCTGCGCACCGTGCTGGCCGGACGGACCGCGGTGATCATCGCCCACCGGCTGTCCACGGTGGCCATCGCCGACCGGGTGCTGGTGCTGCGGTCCGGGGAGATCATCGAGGACGGCTCCCCCGCCCAGCTCCTGCGCGGTGGTGGCGAGTACGCCGACTTGCACGCCCGCTGGGCGGCGAGCCTCGTCTGAGCGCCTCGGAGGCCAATTCCAGGCGCGTCCCCGCTTAGCCGCCGCCCCACGGCCCCGCGTAAGCTACTGTCGGCGCAGAGCGAATATCGGTGTGGAAGGCGGAGCACGAGGGATGTACAAGGCGAGCCAGGAGTCGACGGACAAGCACGCGGCCGACGTGGCGCTGGCCGCGGAGCGCGGGCGGCTGCTTGACGCGGCCCGCGAGGCGGACGTCGCGTTCCGGGAGGCGGAGGCCCGCCACGCTCCTGTCACCGAGCTGCACCAGCTGGCGAAGGAGCTGGACACCGCGCTGACCACCGCCATGCAGGCCACCTACGCGGCCCAGCGGGCCGAGATCGGTCCCCGCGGGTACGAGGACCGCATCTACTACCGCAAGGGCAAGGCCAAGCCCGCCGTCCGCGCGATCACCGCCGAGGCCGAGCGGCTGCTGACGCTGCGGGAGAACCACCGGCTGAACCACCTGCCCGAAGTTCCGCGCGTTCCCGTCGTCTGAACGTAACGGGGCGTTCTACTCTCAGTGGTCCCCCCTGTTTCTTCTGAGGCCACGCATGACTACCGTTGGTCGTGGGCATCACACAGAAGGTAATCAGGATCTTCGCATAACGGACTGGAGAATCCTCTGTTAAGCATCGGGGAAGTTGCTTGCGCATCACCCGATGACGGGGCAAAGTGAATGTAGGTGGTCTAGGCCACATGGCAGGGGAGCCAACGGGTCGGACCTGAATCTGCTGAGGGAAACACAGGAGGCACTTGAATGTGCCCGCACAAGCCGCCGTGCCCGGATGCCAAGGCTCCGGATCGCGAAGCGGCCCACACGGTAGTCAGCCACCCAGAGCAAGGGTGGAGCTTGCTCTGCAATGGCGTGGTCATGTTCGAGGACACCGGCGAACTGCTCCCGGACGGCGCCGTCATCGCGCCGCACCGCCCGACCGGCCACGGACGCCGCGCCGCCTGAGGCGGCACTGATCATCGGGGCTAGCCGGCCATCGGGGGCCGATCCGGCCAGCCCGCGAGGCTACCCGAGCAACCCGCGAATCCACTCGCCAGCGGCCCCGCCAATCGCGGCGGGGTCTTTTGACAATGCGTGCGTCTCCCCGGGAAGCACCATTACCCGAATTCCCGCTCCCCCCTCGGGAATTCCGAAAGGGTCTCGCTCGCCGTTGAGTACCAGGGTCGGCATCGGCTGGTCGGGAAGCTCAGTGGCTCGGGTTCGTTCTGGATGGCCAGGCGGATGAAGGGGGAAGGCCAGCGCCAGGACGCCACGGGCACCCACCGCGTGCGCGGTCCGGCAGACCACCCGCGCCCCGTTGCTGCGCCCGCCCTGGATGAGCGGTAGCCCCGGGTACCGTCCCTGCAGGGCGGCGATGATCTCGGCCCACGCGGCGTCCTGCTTGTCAGCCGATCCGGGCGCCCGCGCACCCCGCACGACGTAAGGCTGCGTGACCAGGGCCGCGATCGCGCCGAGCGCCAGTCCGGTGCTGGCGACGGCGAGCACGTCAGCGCTGTCAGGCGTCCCGCCCGCCCCATACGTCAAGACCAGCAGGCAGGTCGGCTTCCCCGCGGGCTCGCGCACCGTCACGCGGGCCGGCCCGGCAGCCGTCCCGATCTCGATCTGCCTCCCGGTTCGCGGCCCGGTCTGCGTCTCACTCTCCACGAGAGGCCACGGTATCGCCTGGGCGCGAGGTCACGAGCAGGCCGCCGCGATGGCGCCGGGCTTCGGCCTACGAGACGGCTGTCCGTTGTGCGGACACTGCGCTCGTTGCACTCGGTGCTGACCATCGTGGGCGGAGCGGTTGTCGGCCGGCGCTTCCGCCGCTACTGCCGCTCCTGCCGCTCCCCGCTACGTCCCAGCAGTCACTTCTATAGTTACCGGCAAGTAAGTATGATGTCTGACCCCCCTATGGGTGGCGAAGGACGCACTATCTGGCGTTGGGAACGGGCATCGCGTTGGGGCCGCGAGCCGGTGCCGGTGGCTGGCGGCAGTCGGCAGGCGACGGCCAGGGGGCACTGCCGGGAGACTGGCTCATGGCGCCCTGAGTTCCGCGTAAGCGTCGAGAATGGTGCCAGCCAGCTGACGGATCGCCAATAATGGCGGTAATGGGTCGTCGGGGGCGAGACGGCAAGGGGACGGCAATGGCCGGGGACAAGGACGGGACTCCTCAGGAGCGGCCGGGCGAGGCCGGGACTCCCCAGGCGCGGCAGGACGGGCACCGGGGTCCCGACGCGAACATGGCCGGCCGCGACTTCTACCAGGCCGGCCGGGATATCCACATCCACCAGGCGGCACCGCAGGCACCGCCCGCGCCCATCAGGGCGTGGGGCCACGTCCCGGCGCGAAATCTCGCGTTCGCCGGGCGGGAGGAGGAGCTTGCTCGCGTCCGTGCGGCGCTGACCTCGGGGAGCCGCGCGGCAGTGCAGGCGCTGCACGGGATGGGCGGGGTCGGCAAGACCCAGCTCGCCATTGAGTACGCCCACCGGCATAGCCGCGACTACGACATCGTCTGGTGGCTCGACTCCGAGAACACCTCCCTGCTCGCCCAGCAGTTCACCGAGCTAGCGGGCAAGCTCGGTTGCGCCCCCGCGGGCACTGCGCCGGACGCGGTCCGGTCGGCCGTGCTCAGTGACCTGCATGACAGGGACCGGTGGCTGCTGGTCTTCGACAACGCCGAGCAGCCCGACGAGCTCAGCCCCTGGCTGCCCGCCGGACCGGGACACGTCCTCATCACCTCTCGCTCCGGCGCCTGGGCGGAGCTGGCCATCCCGGTCCCGGTCGACGTGCTGCCCCGCGCCGAGGCAGTCGCGCTGCTGCACACCCGCGTGCCCACCCTCCCCGAGCCGGATGCCGACGCCCTCGCGGACGCCCTTGGCGACCTCCCGCTCGCCCTCGCCCAGGCCGCCGCCTACCTCGCCGAGGCCCGCGTCACCGTGGCCGACTACGTGGGCCTGCTGAGGGACCGGGCCGATGACCTGCTCCGCGAGGGCAGGCCCGCCAGCTACGGCACCACCTTGACCGGCGTCACCACCCTCGCCTGGGATCGCCTCCGCCGCACCGACCCGGACGCCGCCAGCCTCGCCGCGCTCTGCGCCCACCTCGCCCCCGAGCCGATCGCGCTGGAATGGCTCATCACAGCGGCCAAGGATCTTCCCGGCGGCCTCGCCAGCCGGCTGGCGGCCCCACTTGCCCGCAGCCGGCTCCTGAAGGTGCTGACGAGCACGTCGCTGGCCCGCCTTAGCGACGACGGCCTCGCCATGCACCGCCTCACCCAGGCCATCGTGCGCACCAGCATTCCGGCGGCCGACGCCGCCGCCGCGCTCGCCCACGCCGAGCTGGTCATCACCGCCACCTACCCGGGCGATAAGGAGATGCCAGCCAGCTGGCCCGCCTGGGCGCGCCACCTTCCGCACATCATCGCCCTCGACCCCGCTGCCACAAGCAACGCAGGCCTGCGGGACATGGCCTCGGGCGCGGCCTGGTACCTGCTCCGCAGTGGCCACCCGGCCCAGGCGCACGACCTGGCCACCCGCCTGCACGACGACTGGGTCGACCGCCTCGGCCCCGACCACCTCCAGGTGCTCGCGATTGCGCGCGCGCTCGCCGTGGCGCTCCGCCGCCTGGGCCAGGGCGGCCAGGCACGCCGGCTCAACGAGGACACCCTCGCCAGGAGCCGCCGGGTCTGTGGCGACGACCATCCCGAGACGCTGGCCACGGCAACTAACCTCGCCGTCACCTTGCGCGCGGCCGGCGAGCACCAGGCAGCACGCCAACTCGACGAGGACGTCCTCCAGCGCAAGCGACGCACGCTCGGCGACAGCCACCCCAGCACCTTGCGCACCGCCAACAACCTGGCCCTCAACCTGCGCGCTATCGGCGACCATCAAGGCGCACGGCAACTCAATCAGGACATCCTGCGGCGCAAGCGAGACATGCTCGGCGACGACCATCCCAGCACCCTGAGCACTGCCAACAACCTTGCCCTGAACCTGCGCGCGCTCGGCGAGTACGAATCAGCCCGCCAGATCGACTCCGACACCCTGCGGCGCAAGCGGGACGCCCTCGGCGACAGCCACCCCGATACCCTGCGCAGCGCGAATAACCTCGCCGTCGACCTGCGAGGGCTCGGTGAGTACGAGGCCGCGCGCGAGCTCGACCTGGACACGCTCGAACGGCGACGCCAGACGCTCGGTGAGGAGCACGAGAACACCGAGGAATCAAGGCGGAACCTGGCTGAGGACCTACGGCTGCTCGGCGAGGAACCAGGCCCGCAGCCCTAAGGCTTGAGCAGCGGCGCCAGGAACTGGCCGGTGTAGCTCTTCTCGGTCGCGGCGACCTTCTCAGGTGAGCCGGTGACGATGACCGTCCCGCCGCCTGAGCCGCCCTCGGGACCCATGTCGATGATCCAGTCGGCGGTCTTGATCACGTCCAGGTTGTGCTCGATGACGATCACCGTGTTGCCGTTGTCGACCAGCCGGGTGAGCACGCCGAGCAGCTTGCGGATGTCCTCGAAGTGCAGCCCGGTGGTCGGCTCGTCGAGCACGTAGATCGTGCGTCCGGTCGATCGCCGCTGCAGCTCCGAGGCCAGCTTCACGCGCTGTGCCTCGCCGCCGGACAGCGTGGTGGCGGGCTGGCCGAGCCGGACGTAGCCAAGGCCGACGTCAACGAGGGTCTTCAGGTGCCGGTGGATCGCCGGGACCGCCTCGAAGAACGACGCGGCCTCCTCGATCGGCATGTCCAGGACCTCGGCGATCGACTTGCCCTTGTAGTGCACCTGCAGCGTGTCCGTGTTGTACCTGGCGCCGTGGCAGACCTCGCAAGGCACGTACACGTCCGGCAGGAACTGCATCTCGATCTTGATCGTCCCGTCGCCCGCGCAGGACTCGCAGCGGCCGCCCTTGACGTTGAAGGAGAACCGGCCCTGCAGGTAGCCACGGACCTTGGCCTCGGTGGTCGCGGCGAACAGCTTGCGGATGTGGTCGAAGACGCCGGTGTAGGTGGCGGGGTTGGACCGCGGGGTGCGCCCGATCGGCCCCTGGTCAACGTGCACGACCTTGTCCAGGTGGTCGACGCCCGTGACCGTCCTGTGCCTGCCAGGGACGCTGCGGGCGTTGTGCAGCTCGCGCGCGAGGACCTGGTAGAGGATGTCGTTGACCAGCGTGGACTTGCCGGAGCCCGACACGCCGGTGACGGCGACCAGGCAGCCGAGCGGGAACGCGACGTCCACGTTCTTCAGGTTGTGCTCGGCCGCGCCCTTGACGACGACCTCGCGGCCCTTGACCGGCGTGCGCCTCGTCTTCGGGACCGAGATCTCCCTGCGCCCGGCCAGGTAGGCGCCGGTCAGCGACGTCTGCGAGCTCAGCAGCTCCTCGACTGTCCCCGAGACGACCACGTGGCCACCGTGCTCGCCCGCGCCTGGGCCGATGTCGACGACCCAGTCGGCGGCCCGGATAGTGTCCTCGTCGTGCTCGACGACGATCAGCGTGTTGCCCATGTTGCGCAGCCGCAGCAGCGTCTCGAGCAGCCGCTGGTTATCCCGCTGGTGCAGGCCGATCGACGGCTCGTCAAGCACGTAAAGGACGCCGACAAGGCCCGACCCGATCTGGGTGGCCAGCCGGATGCGCTGCGCCTCGCCCCCGGCAAGGGTCGCCGACGCCCGATCCAGCGAGAGGTAGTCAAGGCCCACGTCGAGCAGGAACCCAAGGCGGGCGTTGACCTCCTTGAGTATCAGCCTGGCGATCTGCTTGTCGCGGTCGGACAGCTCCAGTTGCAGCAGGTTCTTGGCCAGCTCACCGATCGGCTGGGCGCACAGGGCGGAGATTGACTTCCCGTCGATGGTGACGCCGAGCGAGACGGGCTTGAGCCGCGCGCCCTGGCACGACGGGCAGGGCACCTCGCGCATGAAGCCGGCGAACTTCTCCCGGCTGGAGTCAGACTCGGCCTCGGCATGCCGCCGCTCAACGTAGGCGATGGCACCCTCGAAGTTGGTGTAGTACGAGCGCTCCCGGCCATACCGGCTCTTGAACCGGACGTGGACCTGGGTGTCGTGCCCCCTGAGCAGGGCGTTCTGGGCCTTCTTGGGCAGCCGGTCCCACGGGGTGTCCAGCCGGAAGCCGATCGTCTCGGCGACCGCCTCGATCAGCCGGTCGAAGTAGTCGCTGACGTGACCGCCGGCCCACGGCGCGATCGCGCCGTCGGCGAGCGACTTACTCCCGTCGGGGACGATGAGCTCGGGGTCCACCTCCAGCCGGGTGCCCAGGCCGGTGCAGTCCGGGCAGGCGCCCCACGGGGAGTTGAACGAGAACGACCTCGGCTCGAGCTCGTCGAAGGACAGGTCGTCATACAGGCACGCCAGGTGCTCTGAGTACATCCGCTCCCGGTGCGGGTCGGTCTCAGGCAGGTCCACGAAGTCGAGGATGATGACGCCGCCCGCCAGGCCCAGGGCGGTCTCGACGGAGTCGGTGAGGCGCCGCCGCGCGGAGTCCTTGACCGCGAGCCGGTCGACGATGACCTCGATGTCATGCTTCTCGTACTTCTTCAGGGCGGGCAGCGCGCCCTTGTCGCCGGTCACCTCGTCCAGCCGGATGACGGTGCCATCGACCCGCGCCCGGGAGTAGCCCTTGGCCTGAAGCTCCTTGAGCAGGTCGGCGTACTCGCCCTTGCGGCCGCGCACGACAGGAGCCAGAACCTGGAACCGGGTGCCCTCCGCCAGCTCCATCACCCGGTCGACGATCTGCTGCGGGGTTTGCCGTGCGATCGGCCGCCCGCACAGCGGACAGTGCGGCTTGCCGACCCGCGCGTACAGCAGCCGCAGGTAGTCGTACACCTCGGTGATCGTGCCCACCGTCGACCTGGGGTTGCGGCTGGCCGCCTTCTGGTCGATCGAGACCGCCGGGGACAGCCCGTCGATGAAGTCGACATCGGGCTTGTCCATCTGGCCGAGGAACTGCCGCGCGTAGGCTGACAACGATTCCACGTACCGGCGCTGTCCCTCGGCGAAGATCGTGTCGAACGCGAGGCTGGACTTGCCCGAGCCGGACAGTCCGGTGAACACGATCATGGCGTCACGCGGCAGGTCGAGCGACACATCCTTGAGGTTGTGCTCTCGTGCGCCGCGAACGACAAGCCGGTCAGCCACTACGCGCTCTTCTCTGCTTCAGTCTTCGGAAAGGGGCCACCGCCATGGTAGCGAGTTGATCAGACATTCGAGAGATGTCAAGCGAAACGAACCCGCCTGGCCGGTGGATTATTCCCCCTGCCGCCGGTCCCCCGTTGGGCCGACCACCTTCCAGGGTACGTCAGGCGGGCTGGCCGCGCCTGGCGTAGACGATGGCAAGGATGCCGGCGGCCAGCACCAGCAGGCCCGACAGGAAGTTCAGGGCGGTGAACCCGTGGAACTGCTGCCCGCTGGTCACGAATTCAAGCAGGTTGACAAAGGCCACCACGGCCCAGCCCGCCAGCACCGCGCCGCCCACCACACGATCGGCGGCGCCGAGCGCGTACACCACCGCGATCACGGCGACCAGCAGGCCTCCCACGGCGAACACGACGGAAGGGTAGCCCGCAGAGAAGACGTTGCCGATCCCGTTGAAGCCCTCGTCGATCTGGTGGAACCAGACGACCAGCCAGGCGAGCCAGCCGAGCATCGAGGACACCAGCGCCAGCGCGGGCAGGGCCGGGGGTGTCATCCACGGGCCGCGCCGGGCCATCTTGGCCAGGCCGGCCAGCAGCAGTATCGCGGTGAGGGCACCCAGCCCGTCGCCGAGCACCTCGAAGGCGAACGTGGCGGTGGCCCGGCCGCCGTTGCTGAACGGATGGTAGGCCGGAATCTCGAGCAGATCGCTGACGAGCCAGGCGAAGGCAGGGAACCAGAGGCCCAGCGAGAACGGGCGCAGCCACCGGGAGCGCCGCCCAGCCGCGAGGCCCGCGATGGCGAAGGCCAGCGTGATGCCGAAGCCGAGATAGTAGAACACGGCGCTCTTGGCCGGTATCCCCTCGGTCAAGGCGATGGAGACGATTTCCGAGATCGAGGCGATGAGCGCGATGACCAGCCCGCCAGTAGCCGGGCCGCCCGCGTCGGGGAGGGCCGCTGGCCGCGGCGAGGGGATCACGCCCGGCTGGTACGGAGCGCCCGGCGGGTACGGGGTGCCAGGCTGCGCGCCGGGGTACGCCCACGGGGGCGGCGTTCCTTGCGCCTGGTAAGGGCTGGGAGTCACCGCGCCCGGCTGGTAAGGGCCAGGAGCACCGGGCTGGTAGGACCCACGACCACCCGGCTGATACCGAGCGCCCGGCGGTGGGGTGGTCATCGTCTCGCCGGCGGCGACGCCCAGCGGTCCGCCCGCCACGGGGACTCCGGCCGCCGGGGACTGGTAGCCCGCGGCGGGCATGCCGAGGACGGGTGACTGCGGGCCCGCCGCCGGGGTGCCAAGCACCGGGGACTGCGGTCCGGGCGCGGCAGGCGCCGCTCCGGGTGACCACGGCCCGGCGACGCTCACGCGCAGCGCCTGGGCCACCGCGGCCGCGGCGGGGCGAGACTCGGGCGCCTTGACGAGGAGCCCGGCGAGGACGCCCGTCATGGCACCAGAGCTGACCGGGGGCGGTGGCTCCTTGGCCAGGACGCCGGTGATGATCGCGGTCAGCGTGGGCCCGTCGAACGGCGGCTTGCCCTCGGCGGCGGCGTACAGCGTCGTGCCCAGCGACCACACGTCGGCGGCCGGCCCGACCTGCCTGCCTTCCAGCTGCTCGGGCGCCATGAACTGGGGCGTCCCCATGACCGTGCCGGTGGAGGTCAGCTTGCTTGCCGCGTCGACAAGCCGGGCGATGCCGAAGTCGGTGACCACCACCCGGTCCCCGGATAGCAGGATGTTGTCTGGCTTCAGGTCACGGTGGACGATGCCGGCGGCGTGCGCGACCGCCAGGGCGTCGGCGACCTTCGCGCCGATCTCCGCCACCCGCTGCCACGGCAGCCGGCCGCCGCTCGCGGCCATCTCCGCACCAAGCGACCGGCCCCTGATGAGCTCCATGACGATCCACGGGGCGCCGTCGTGCTCCACGACGTCGTGAATGGTGATCACGCCCGGGCTATTGAGCCGGGCCGCCGCCCGGGCCTCCCGCATCGTCCTGGCTACCAGGTCGGCGCGTTCTGAATCAGGCAGCTGCGCGGGGAACAGGACCTCCTTGACCGCTACCTCGCGGTCGAGAACCTGATCATGGCCCCGCCATACCCGCCCCATGCCGCCTTGACCTACCGGCTCTACCAGCCGGAACCGCCCACCGATTAGCGTCCCCGCCCCACTCCCCATGCAGCGATCATAAAAGCCGCACATCATGAGGTAAAACGACTGAGTAAGGTGACGCGCACTTGTGACCTTTTCGCGGGAACGCGGCGGAATAACGCTCATTCGTCAATGGCGCCACAATGACAACAGCCACCCGTCAGGGCACGCTAGCCAGCGTGCACCGCCTCGGCGTGGCTCACGTCCCACATCCATAGGTCAGGGCCGGGATCGGAGAGCGTTCCGCACCGGTAGCGCAGCAGGTCGCGCTGCTCGGTGACGCTCAGCTCGGCGGGCACATGCCGCGGCGCGCGGAATGCGGCGTCCACGTTGTAGTAGGCCTCGCCGTTCACGTAATAGTCGCGGCGAAAGTCGGTCCGCCACTGTGAGTTCGGGCCCCACCCGCGCGACTCGTCAACCGCGACCCGGTTGCGCCGCCACCAGGCCCAGTACATCGGGGACCGCGCCGCGACGTGCGGGTCGAGCCACCGCGCGCCGGCCCGCACCGTGACCCCGGCCCGCACGAGCAGCAGCGACCCCACCAGGAAGCCGGGCCACTGCTCCCCGACGAGCGCGGGCGGCTCATCCGGGTTGTCCGCCACCTGCACCGCGGCGATCTCGTGGAAGAACGGGTGAAAGGCGTCCTCCGCAATTTCCACACCGCCAATTTCCCGGCAGAACGTCCGGAAAGCACTGTCGTCAGGGAGCCTCCCGGTCCAGCCGGGTGCGTCCGCCGCCTCGATCTGCTCCGGCCCGTGCTGGAATGGCGCGATGAGCACGTCCAGGACCCGGGTCAGCGCGTACAGCGCCTGCAGGGGGGTGTAGTTGTCATGGTCGTTCGGTATGGGGATGTTCATGGCGCCGGCCTGCCCGATCTGACGCAGGTCCGCGACCGACCGGGGATTCGCCTCGATCCACGGCAGCAGGACGTCATCGGCCCAGGCTTCGCCACCGTAGCCGAGTAGCTCCTGGTACAAGGCTCGCCACGGCACGTAACGGAAGCGCAGCGCTATCCCCATAGGTGATTAGGCGGGATCATGGGCCTTTAGTGTGCCACCGATCGCGCTTGCCTGCACGCAAATCATGTTAACCTCCGGTAATGACGCTACCGGCCGGGGCGCGTCAGTCCGGCGGAGGCTACCCTCAATCCGTGAGGCATAACCCGTCCACCGTCGTCGTCCTGGCGGGGCACCCCAGCGCCGGGCTGCTCGGCGTAATCAGCCGGTTCATGAACGTGTCGCTCGTGCGCCCTGGCGACAATGAGGACGCCGCGTCCACGCTGCGCCGGGCGGCCGGGATCACCTCGCCCTATGTGCTGGTCGCGGCCGACCCGCTCGCGGCCGTGGCCGCCGAGTGGCAGTCGATGTGGGAGATCTCGGATGCTCCCCGCGGCACCGACGAGTTCGAGCTGCGGGCCGGCGAGGTCCTCGCGTCCTGGCGGGCCGGCCAGTTCGAGCTGCCCGACTACTACCTGGTGCTCACGGAGCGGGCTGCGGACGGGTCCGGGCCGGCCAGCGCGGCGCCGCTTCCCGACTTCTACCTGGGGCCGCTGCGCGCGCTGCGGTCGCACCGGGTCGCGGTCGTCGCCGCCAGCGAGACGGCCGAGCAGGCCGCCGGGATCTTGACCGCGCTCGGGTCGCTGCGGCACGGCCGCTGGTGGCCGCCACTGCCTGAGGTCATCGACTTCGCCCGCGGCTTCTACCCCGGCCTGCTAGCTGAGCAGCCGGACGGACGAGCCGTCCGGCTGCTCAGCTAGCGTGCGGATCACGCGTCCTTCCTCGCCCCGGCGCTCGGGGTTACCGTGCGGACCTGGGGCTGCTCGTACCCCGCCGCGACGAGCTCAGCCGTCGCGGCCGCGGTGAGCGCGGGCACCCGCTCGGCCGCGACCACGACGATCGCGGCACCGCCGAAGCCACCGCCGGTCATGCGGGCCCCGAGGGCGCCCTGCCGCAGCGCCACCGCCACGGCCAAGTCGAGCGCGGCGGTGGTGATCTCGAAGTCGTCGCGCATGGACATGTGCGACTGCGTGAGCAGCCGGCCGACCTCCGGCATGTCGCCGGCCTCAAGCGCCGCTACCGCCCCGGCCACCCGCTCGTTCTCCGTGATCACGTGCCTGGCTCGCCTGAACGTCTCGTCATCGAGCACCCGGGCGGCCTTAGGCAGGTCATCCGGGCCGAGGTCACGCAGCGCCGGAACGCCCATCTGCCGGGCGGCCAGCTCACACGAGGCACGGCGGGCCGCGTACCCGCCGGCGGCGTGCGAGTGCCGCTCGCCGGTGTCGATAAGGAGCAGCTCGAGCCCGGCCTCGTCCAGCCGCAGCGGCACGATCCTGGCTTCCTCGGTGCGGCAGTCCAGGAACACGGCTGCCCCTGGCTGGCCGAGCAGCGAGGCGTAGTGGTCCATGATCCCGGTCGGCGCGCCGACGATCTCGTTCTCGGCCCGCTGCCCCGCGTGGGCGAGCTGCGCCTGGCTGAGACCCAGACCCCACGCGTCGTTCAGCGCGCAGGCGACCGACATCTCCAGCGCGGCTGAGGAGGACAGCCCGCCGCCGGGCGGAACGTCGGAAGAGATGGCGAGCCTGATGCCGAGATGACGAGCCCGTTCTGCATAAGGCGACAGAGCCCAGGCCACTCCGAGCGGGTAGGCGGCCCACCCGCGGACCGCGCCCGGCCCGATCTCGGCCAGCTCGGCGCGGGCGGTACCAGGGAACTCGGCCGAGAAGGCCTCGATGGCGTCACCGTCGGCCAGGGCGGCGGTGGCGATGGCGCGCTCGGCGATCGCGAACGGCAAGACGAGGCCCTCGTTGTAGTCGGTGTGCTCGCCAATGAGGTTGGCCCGGCCCGGGGCCGACCAGGTCACGGCCCCGCTCACAGGACTTCCCGCAGGCGGGCCGCCGCGGCCTCGGGGACGATGTCGCCGATGAAGGCGCCCATGCCCGTCTCGGAGCCAGCGGTGTACTTGAGCTTGTCCTGCGCCCTCCTCGGCGAGGTGACCTGGAGCATCAGCCGGATGTCGGCGCGGCCCTGGTGGACGGGGGCCTGGTGCCAGGCGGCGATGTAGGGCGTAGGAGTGCCGTAGAGGCGGTCCAGGGCGCCCACGATTCTCGGGTAGAGCACCGCGATCTCCTCGCGCTCCTCGTCGGTGGTGGCGGCCAGGTCGGGAACCTGGCGGTGCGCCAGCATGTGCACCTCGATGGGCCACCGGGCCGCGAACGGGACGAAGACGGTGAAGTGCTCGGTCTCAAGGAGCTTGCGTTCGGACTTGCGCTCGAATTCGAGGACGTCCTGCATGAGGCTGGGCCCGTAGTGGCCGATGGCGGCGAGCAGGCCGCGCGTCCTGGGCGTCACGTAAGGGAAGGCGTAGATCTGACCGTGCGGATGATGCAGGGTCACGCCGATTTCCGCGCCGCGGTTCTCGAACGGGTACACCTGCTGGATGCCGGGCAGCGCGGACAGCGCGGCGGTCCGGTCGGCCCAGGCCTCGACGACGGTCCGTGCCCGGCTGTGGCTGAACTCGGCCCAGGAGCCGGTGCGATCCGGGCTGAAGCAGACCACCTCGCAGCGGCCGTACCCGGGCAGCTCGCGGCCCACGCCAATGGCCGTGAGCTCGCCGCGGGCCTCGTCGGGGTCGCGGTCCGAGCCTTCCGGCGGCAGGCCCGGCCCGAAGGACGGCGACTTGTTCTCGAACACGGCGACGTCATAGTTGTCAGGGATCTCGGTGGCGAACTCTTCCGTCGAGGGAGCCAGCGGATCAAGCTCGGCGGGCGGCAGGAAGGCGCGGTTCTGCCGGGCGGCGGCGATCGAGATCCACTCGCCGGTGAGGGGGTCCTGCCGGACGACTGGCGTGTCCGGCCTCGGCTGCGGCGTTCTGTTATCGGGCTTGCGGTTGGGGCTGAGCGAGGTGTCAGCGTCGTCGAAGTAGATGAGCTCGCGACCGTCGCTCATCCACGTGACGCGCTTGACGATGTCCGGCATCGGGGGGCGCTCTCCTGATTATCGTTACGCGGTGTGTCGGCATTAGCCTGCCGTGACCTCGGCGATCACGGGAAGGGCGCCCTCAGCGTAGTCCGATATCGCCGGAGTTTCCCACCCGCTGGCCTGCCGCGACGCCGGAATGTCAGACCCCGTTGGCATGATGTTGTCTGCGCCGGGAGCCCGCTTGGGCGTCACCCGCGACGCGGCCCGGCCAGGCACGGGGCCTCTGGCCGGGCCGCGACATGACGACGCCATCGGATCGGACTAGATTTTGAGCGTGACGTACACCGGAGAAGTTACGGTCGGCGGCCCGGCCGACACGCGAGAGATCGACGGAATCACGCTGAGCAAGGTCGCCGTCGGCCCGATGGACAACAATGCCTACCTGCTGCGCGACAACAGCACGGGCCAGGCCCTGCTCATCGACGCGGCCGCTGAGCCTGCCACGCTGCTTGAGCTGATCGGCGGCACCCCGGTGGAGAAGATCGTGACCACCCACCAGCACTGGGACCACTGGGGAGCGCTCGCCGACGTCAAGGAGGCTACCGGCGCGGTCACGGTGGCACACCCGCTCGACGCGCCCGGCATCCCCGTCACCTCCGATGAGCTAGTCGATGACGCGTGCGTGGTCCGCTTCGGCGGCGTGCAGCTGGAGGCCATCCATCTCGTCGGCCACACCCCCGGCAGCATCGCCCTGCTGCTGCGGGCCAGCGACCGGCCGCACCTGTTCACCGGTGACTGCCTGTTCCCCGGCGGCGTCGGCAACACCCAGAAGGACGCGGACCGGTTCTCCTCGCTGCTCACCGGCGTGCAGGCCAAGCTCTTCGACCGGCTGCCCGATGAGACCTGGGTCTACCCCGGCCACGGCAAGGACACCACCCTCGGCGCCGAGCGCCCGCACGTCGAGGAGTGGCGCGCCCGAGGCTGGTAGGCGCGCACCCGGTGGTCCATGGCCAGGACCTCGTTAAGCCCGATGGCGGCCCGCAGCGGCATGGTCAGCGGGCGGCCGGGTCACCGGTTCGCCCCGCTCGTCGCGCCACGCGACCAGGGGGATGAAGATGTCGTCCACGATCTGGCGCAGGACGTGGTCGGGGACGGGCTTGAGCGTCAGCATCACCTCGTTCCGCCATAGGTCGAACGGCACGCTGGCGATGCGGGGGGTCAGTCGGGCCGGGTCGATCTCACCCCGGGCGACCGCGCGATCGATCGCGCGCTGCGTGCCGTTCGGGCGCTCGCTGAGGAATTCGTCGCGCAGGTCGGCCGGCGTCAGCCCGGTCCTGCTGTAGTAGCTGCCGAGCATGCTTGACATCATCGCGGCCATGTCAGTGCGACCGCCGTTGGAGTGGCGGAGCAAGGCCAGCATGTCGCCCCGGAGCGTCCCCGTGTCGGGGTTAGGGACCTCGGTAACGGCGCCCCGGTGCCGGATGGCCGCTCGCAGCAGGTCGTCACTGGTCTTCCAGCGGCGGTAGAGAACAGGTTTGCTGGTGCGGGCGCGGGCGGCGACGGTGTCGATCGTGAAGCGTCCGTAGCCCTCGGCCGTCAGCTGCTCCCAGGCGGCGTCGAGGATGGCTTCTTCCAGGCCGGCGCCGCGGCGACGTTCTCGCTTGCGGCCTGCGCCCGGGGTTGTCTCTGTGCTCACGTCAGCCATTGTCGCTCGCCGCCGCGACCGGGGCCGATTCGGCCGGGCGGGACGCGGCGGGCGCTCCCGGCGCCCGGGTGGCGGGCAGCGCGAGGGCGGGGACCGACGCGACCACGCTGATGGCAACCGCCCACCAGAACGCGGTGTGGAAGGCGCCGACGGTGCCGTGGCTGAGCAGCGACTGCAAGACGACCGCGACGATGGCGACGCCGAACGAGGCGCCGACCTGCTGGCTGATGCGGGTGTTCATGGTGGCGTGCGGAATGTCGGCCGGCTCGATGTCATAGTAGGCGACCGAGATCGGCGGGATCAGCACCGCGCCCAGGCTCAGGCCGCGTACCAGCAGCACCGTGCCCAGCCACCAGAGGCTGGTGCCGGGGCCCGCGAAGGCGAACGGCACGGTCGCCACCGCGGTCAGCAGGAAGGAGGCGATCGTGACCGGACGGGCGCCGAAGCGCGCGACCAGCTTGCCGATCACGAACCGGGCGGCCAGCGAGCCGACGCCCTGCGGGATCAGCAGCAGGGCCGCCGCGAGCACCGACTCGCCGCGCAGCGACTGGTAGTAGAGCGGAAGCAGGAACAAGCCGGAGTACATGGCCGCGCCCGCGGCGAACAGGACGGCCGAGGCGCTGCCGAGCGAGCGGAAGCGCAGCAGGCGGATGCTGACGATCGGCTTGCGGTCGCCCGGCCGTAGCGCCCAGGCGACGAAGAGGCCCAGCACCGCCAGGCCGGCCAGCAGCGGGCCGACTACGGCGGGGTGGCCGATCCCGCCGTCCTGCGAGAGGTTGGACAGGCCGAGCAGGATGCCCGCCAGCGCCCCGGCCAGCAGGACCAGCCCGATGAGGTCCAAGCGCCCCCGCGGCGCGGCGGCCGGCGGCCGGTCAGCGGGCAGGAACCGCTGGGCGAGCACCATGCCGACCGCGATCACGGGCACGTTGACCAGGAACAGCCAGCGCCAGCTGAGCCAGTTGAGCATGACGCCGCCGATGACGGGGCCGAGGATCGGCCCCAGCGCCAGCGGCAGGCTGATGGTCGCGATCAGGTTGCTGCTGGCGCGGCCGCCCGCTGCCCGCACCGCTAGCGTCTGCATGAGCGGGAAGATCAGGCCGGCCCCGAGCCCCTGGAGCACACGGAACCCGATCAGGCTGGCGTCATTCCAGGACAAGGCGCACAGGATCGACCCGGCGACGAAGATCACGAGCGCGGTCATCCACGCCCGCTTGCCGCCCAGCCGCGCCTCCGCCCAGCCTGTCACCGGGATCGCGACCGCCAGCGCCAGCAGGTAGCCGGTGCTGACCCACTGGATCGTCCCGACCGTGGAGTGCAGCTTGATCACCAGCGTGTGCAGCGCGATCGTGACGATGGTGGTGTCCAGGATCGCGGCGATCCCGCCGAAGATCAGCGCGGTGACCGCGCGCCGCACCTCGGGCGTCAGGCCGGCCGTCGGCCCGGTCGGCGCGGTCGTGTTGGTCGACATAGCGCACCTCCTCGTTAGAAACTAGTTGGTATCTTATACCAGCCTCAGTGACTCAAACAAGATACTAACCAGTTTCTTATTAAGGAGAGGACTCGGGGGATGGCCATGTCAGGCCTGGACGGCGGTGCCGGGTGCCGGCGCCGGTGCCGACTGACGCTGGGCGAGGTTGCCCACGATCAGGCCGAGGGTGAACTCGAACCGGTCGTGTCCGGTGCCGGAGGTCAGCTCAGCGGCATGGCGCCGGGTCTGCGGGAACGTGTCGGCGGGCAGCGCGGCGAACCGGCGGATCAGCTCCTCGCGGCTGAGGACCCATTCCTGGTCCGGGTGCTTGCGCCGCTGCTGGACTAGTGACTGCTCGAGGGCGTAGGCGCTGACGTAGAGGGACAGCGCATCGAGCGCCCAGGCGGCCGTCTGCGGCTCGGTCCCGCCGGCGAGCAGGATCGCCAGGAGTCCTTCCCTGACCCGCAGGGTGGAAAGGTTGGTGGGGACTGTGCCCAGCACGGCACGGGAGACTCCGGGGTATTGCAGGTACTGGTCGCGGATCTGCGCGTACACGTCGAGGATCTGCTCGCGCCACGTGGCCGGGTCTGGTTCGGGCAGCACGACCTTGGAGCAGAGGCGGCCGACGAGCAGGTCGTCGATGTCATCCTTGTTGACGATGTGCGCGTACAGCGACGAGGGCCCGGTGCCGAGCACGGCGGCGATCCGGCGGATCGTCAGCGCGTCGTAGCCCTCGGTGGCCACGACCTGCAGGGCGGCGTCGGTGATCCGCTCGGCTGTGAGGGGCTCCTTGCGCGGCGACGGCGCCTCGGGGCTCCCAGCGGGTGGGGCGTGCCGGGCTGCCCGGCGCCGTCGGGGATCGGTGGGCATGTCGGCCAGTATAGCTTGACACGAACTAAGTTCTAAGCGTAGAACTTAGTTCGTAATGCTTCAGGGTCGCGCCGGCCTGTTACATGGGTGCGCTGTTCAGGGAACCCGAGCAGCGTCCGCGACGTGATGTTCAGGAGGGTGCGTGATGCGAGTTTCCGTGGCCGGAGCAGGCCTGGGCGGCCTGTGCCTGGCGCAGGGCCTGCGTGCTGCCGGGATCGAGGCCGATGTGTACGAGCGGGACCCCGCGATCACCGGGCGGTTCCAGGGCTACCGGCTCATGCTGAGCCCAGCGGGGTACGAAGCGCTGCAAGGCTGCCTGCCGTCGCGCTGGCACCCGCTGCTTGACGCGATCGTCGGCGACGCCTATGGCTCGCAGCTGACCCTCGACCCGCAGCTGAACCTGATCGGCGAGCTCGGTCCCGGCCGGGCCGGGATCGTGGTCGACCGGCAGGTGCTCCGGCATCTGCTGCTGACCGGACTCACGGTGCACACCGGGACCGCACTGGACGGTTACGGCGTGCTGGGCGACGGCAGGGTAGAAGCCCGGTTCACAAACAGCGGCCCGGCCACCGCCGACCTGCTCGTCGGGGCGGACGGGATCGGCTCCGCTGTCCGCTCGGCGCTGTCGCCGCAGACCACCCCGACCGACACCGGCGTCCGGTTCGTCATCGGCCGCACGCCACTGACCGGCCGGCTTGCCGGCCTGGAGCGGGCCTTCGGCGGGAAAATCGCCGGCAACGGAGTGACCCTGCTGCTCGGGGCGATGCGCTTCCGCACTCCACCGAAGCAGGCGGCTGAGGAACTGGCCCCCGAGGTGGTCCTCCCCGATATCGGCGACTACGTGCGCTGGGCCATGATCTTGCCGAACGACTCGCCCGGGACCACGAGCCCGCAAGAGGCCGTGCTGTCCAGGATCGGTGGCTGGCATCCGGACCTGCAGGCGCTCATCGAGCAGGCCGACCCGGACAACAGCACGCTGCTGTCCATCCGGGTGGTCGAGCCCCGCGAGCACTGGGCACCCGGCCCGGTCACGCTGCTCGGCGACGCCATCCACGCCACCTCCCCCACTGGCGGCAACGGCGCGAACACCGCCCTGCGCGACGCGGACCTGCTGCGCCGCTGCCTGGTCGAGGCCGCCGAGGGCCGCCAGGACCTCCTCGGCGCGGTCGGCGACTACGAGCGGGATATGTTCGACTACGGTGCCCAGGCCGTGCGCCACAGCCTGGACGCGCTCTCCGCCTACGTCCCGAAGCCGGCCTGACAACGAGCGCTAGGACATGTCAGGACCGCTTCGGCGGCTCGAGAACGGTTAGGCCGGACGGGCCGAGCAGGTAGGCGCCGGCGACGGTCGCCGGGTCCGCCTGGGCCAGGTCCACCAGGGCGGCCCCGGCGATCGCCGGGGTGAGGGTGGCCCCCATCCCGGCCAGCTGCTCCTGCCTGGTCTTCCCGGAGCGGGCCGCGTAGGCGGTGATGCCCGACTGTCCGACCCGTCCGAACGGGTTCATCGACGGGTGGACGGCGGTGACGGTTATGCCGAGGCCAGCGCGCGCCGACTCTTCCCTGGTGTAGGCGGCGAGGAACCGCTGCGCAGCCTTCGCCGGCGCGTAGCCGCCGCTCACCGGCGAGCCGAACACTCCCGCGCCGCTCGACACGACGATAACGCGACTGTCCGGGGCCAGGGGCGCGGTAAGGGCAGCCGTCAGCCAGGTGAAGGCGATCTTCACGTCCGCGTCCCAGTGCAGGGAGAATTCCTCCCACGTGTACTCCTGGATGGGCTTGCCCAACGGGACGGCCCCCGCGACCAGGACCAGGACATCCGGCCGGTACCTAGCGACGAAGGCTCCGGCGGTGCCATCCGCGGCCGCGTCGGCCGGTTCGGCGCGAATGGACTTTCCCGCCGCGGCCAGCTCACTGAGCGGGCCGGCGTCGCGCCCGATCGCGATCACCGAGGCACCGGCCTCGTCGAAGGCCTCGGCGATGCCCCGCCCCAGGCCCCTGCTGGCCCCGACGATGAGGGCGCTTTTGCCGGTGAGGTCAGCCATGATGAGCTCCCGTTCTCCCGTTCTCCCGCGGCCTCCCGCTGCGAGATGCCGTCTTGCTGGTACTGATCCGAGGCCGCTCGGGAACTCACCGGCCCCGGCCCCGGTGAGTTCGGCCAGCAGCGCGGGTCTACCTGAGAGCGGCCCCCGCAGGCACGAACCAGATTCAGATGAGGTGCGACAATGACGGCGATGACACAAGCCGACGCAAGCAGCGCAGAGTTCTCCCTGCTCGTTGACCGCTACCGCCCCGAGTTGCTGGCGCACTGCTACCGGCTGCTCGGCTCGGTCCATGACGCCGAGGACGCACTGCAAGAGGCCCTGGTGCGCGCCTGGCGCGGCTACGAGGCGTTTGAGGGCCGGTCGACGGCGCGGACCTGGCTGTACCGGATCGCGACCAACACGTGCCTGCGCCTCCTGGAGCAGCGGAATCGCCGGCCCCTGCCGTCCGGTCTTGGCGCGCCCTCCGGTAACCCGGACGGGCCCGTCCCCGGGCCGGTGAGGAGCGTGCCCTGGCTGGAGCCGTTCCCCGATGCGCTGCTGTCGTCGGCGGCACTCGATCCCGCCGCCGTGATCGGGGCCCGGTCAGGGCTGCGCCTGACGGTAGTGGCCGCCTTGCAGCAGCTTCCCGTCCGGCAGCGGACGGTGTTCATCTTGCGGGACGTCCTGGGCTGGCGGGCCGCCGAGGTGGCGTCCCTGCTCGATGCCAGCGTGATCGCGGTGAACAGCGCGCTGCAGCGGGCCCGGGAACAGGTCCGCGAGCTCTCGATACGCCCGGAAGACGCCAGGGAGCCAGCCGCCCGGGCGGACCAGGTCCTGGTAGACCGCTACGCGAAGGCCATCGAGGAGGCCGACGCTGCGGCGCTGGTCGCCCTGCTGAGCGAGGACGCGACCTTCGAGATGCCGCCGATGCCCGCCTGGTTCCGCGGCAGGCCCGCCATCGGCCGCTTCTTCGAAACCCGGATCCTGACGCCGCCCGGCAAGTTCACCCTGCTGAAGGTGGCCGCGAATGGCCAGCCGGCCTTCGCCGTCTACCGTCGGGCGGACGACGGCACGAGAAGAGCCCACGGCATCCAAGTCCTGACAACGACTGGCCCGCGCATCACGGGAATAACCGCCTTCCTGGACCCGTCCCTGTTCCCGCTGTTCGGCCAGCCGCCCGCGCTATCCGGCTGAGTTACCCGGTAACACCCGGCATGGGGGTGCGCCTACGGACGGCCTAGAGCGCGCCGGCGCGCCAGGCGGCCCAGGCGGTCGGGTAGGCGGGCTGGTAGCCGAGCTCCCGGTGCGCGCGACGGGTGTCGGGCACCCCGAGCCAGGGGTCTTGCACGCTTCGGCCGGCCGCGGCGTCGAGGTCGAACTCGCGGCCGATCAGCGCGAACAGCTCCACCGCCGTGAGCGCCGCGTCGTCGCCGATGTTGTAGGCGCGTCCGGCGATGCCCGCGGTCCGGATCGCGCGGACCACGGCCTGGGCCACGTCCGCGTGGTGCACCATCGGCAGCCGCTGGTGCGCTGCCCAGCCCGCGGCCCGAGGCAGCCAGTCGGCGATGTGCGGGTCGCCTTCGCCGTAAACGAACGCCAGGCGCAGCGTCACCACGTCGAGTCCGGTCTCCGCCCGTACCTGCGCGATCCGCTCCTCGGCCTCGCGCTTGGTCTGCGGGTACGCGTACCCGCCCTCGGCGCGCAGCTCGTCGTCCTCACGGTGCGGGCGGCCGACGCCAGGGCCGTAGACGAGGTTCGTGCTGATCTGCACGAACCGCTCGACACCGGCCGCGGCCGAATCGGTGGCCAGGGCCACGGCGGCATCCCGGTTCACCGAGTACATGTCGTCCGCCGTCAGGCCCGGCGTGCGGAAGGTCGCCGCGCCGTTCACCACGACGCTCACGCCGTCCAGCGCGCGCTTGCGGTCCTCGGCCTCGCGCACGTCGCCGACCAGGGCATCAGCGCCAAGCGCGGCAAACCGCTCGGCGGCCTCCTGGGTACGCACCAGCACCCTGATCTTCTCATTCGGCTCCCGCCAGCCGAGCAGGCGTGGCACGAGGCGGCGGCCGACCTGACCGGTGGTGCCGGTGACAAGGATGGCGGGGTAAGTGCGGGGGCCGGCGGGCGTCGTAGTGGGGGTGGATGACACGGGGGATCCTCCAGGCTGAGGTTGTTCGGATGCTCGCGACGGATCGCGGTCCGCTGGTGATCTCCACCTTGTCGCCTTCAGGCCCAGGGTTACAGAGACCGGTTTAGCCTGGGACTGGCGGTCCCTGGTTACACCCGGTGATGTGGGCGATAATGGGGAGCATGAGCCAGATCGATCGCGCGGCGCTCGCCGACTTCCTGCGGCGCAGCCGGGAGCGGCTGGATCCCGGGTCCTTCGGGCTTCAGCCGCGCGGTCGCACGCGGACGCCGGGGCTGCGGCGGGAGGATGTGGCCCAGCAGGCGGGCATCTCGGTGGATTACTACACCCGTCTCGAGCAGGCCCGCGGCGCGCATCCATCGGCGCAGGTCGTGGGCGCGCTCGCACGAGCGCTGCGGCTGACCGATGACGAGTGCGACTACCTGCACCGCCTGGCCGGGCATCCGACCCGGGACAGGAAGGCATCGAGCGGACACGTGCGTCCCGGGCTGCTGCTCGTGCTCGACCGGCTGGTCGACGCCCCGGCGCAGGTCGTCAGCGACATCGGGCAGGTGCTCGCGCGCAACGCGATGGCCGAGGCGCTCTTCGGGGCGCCCGTTCGGCCGGGACGGGCGGGGAACATCAACTGGCTCGCCTTCACCAGCGCCGAGCACAGGACGCTGGTGCCGCCCGAAGACCGCCCGCGGATCATGGCCAGCCACGTGGCGAACCTGCGGGCCGCCCACGCCAGGCGCCCGGACGACCCGGAGCTTGGCGCCCTGATCTCCGACCTCCTGACGGCCAGCGAGGAGTTCCGTGACCTGTGGCAGCAGCACGACGTGGCCGTGCTGCGCGGCACGCACAAGACGATCATCCACCCGACGGTCGGACGGATCGAGCTGGAGTGCGAGTCACTGCTGACCGGCTCGGGCGACCAGACGCTGGTCCTGTTCACCGCGCGCCCAGGCACCGAGTCGGCCGAGCAACTGGCCCTGCTGCGGGTGATCGGAAGTGAGAGCTTCGCGGACACTCGCCAGGCTCGCTCATAGCACCGAGTCAGGCTGCTACCTGCAGGCGCATTACCCAGCGCCACTTGGCGATGCGCCGGTGGCGGACGAATCCGAACTCTTCGAACAGGCTCTCTGGCCCGGTATGCAGGTAGGCGCCACGTTGCGGGTCACGTCCCTGCACCTGCTCGGGGTAGGCCTCGACCAGGCCTCCGCCGGCCTGCGCGATCGCCGCCAGCACCGCGGCAACCCCGGCCCGCGCCACGCCCTTGCGGCGGGATCCTGACCCCGTGAACAAGCAGCCGATCCGCCAGTCGGGCAACTCGACCAGGTCCTTTTCATAGGCCCTGGGGTTCTTGATGCTGGCCACCTCGGCCGGTGGCCCGAACTGACACCAGCCCACGCAGTCACCGTCGCGATAGACGAGCATCTGGTGGATGGTGCCGTTGTTCACGTGAGCGCGCTTGGCCTCGCGGTTGCCCGCCACGGTGCTGTCCTTGGTGATGCCCTCGGGATGAAAGCCGATGCACCAGCAGCCACCCCACACTCCGTTGTTCGCCTCAACAAGGGCAGCGAAGTCATCCCAGGTATCGGGCGTGAGCAGACGGGTCGTGTACTGGGTCACAGCCGATGTCACCGTCCTACTCTCCTTGTTGGCGTCCTGCCATCGTGACGCCTAGCCGCCCGGGCCGGAAGGCAGTTGGGGGGATTTGCGGCGGACTCGGGTCCAGTCCAGCGTCGCGCCTAGGTGGTGGTCACCCCGCGTCGCTTCGGCCGGCACCGAAGCGTCGCGCGGTTAGGCTGGCCAGCATGATGACCGGCGACGCGGACCTCGCCAGCGTGGGATCGCTGCTGGCCGAGCCGGCCCGGGCACGGGTCCTGCTGGCGCTTGGCGACGGAAGGGAGTTGCCGGCCAGCGTGCTCGCGGCCGAGGCAGGCGTGAGCGCCTCCACCACCAGCGAGCACCTGGCCCGCCTCCTCGACGGCGGCCTGGTGACGGTGACAAAGCGCGGCAGGCACCGGTACTACCGGCTAGCCGGGCCACAGGTCAGCGACCTCATCGAGGCCGTCTCCCGGGTCGCGCCGACCCGCCCGGTGACCTCGCTGCGCGAGGGCACGCGGGCCAACGCGCTGCGCCGTGCCCGGTCTTGCTACGACCACCTAGGCGGCCGCCTCGCCGTGGCGCTGACCAGCGCGTTCATTGACGGGGGCCTGCTGGCCGGACACGATGGGAGCGTCGACCTGGACCGGATGGACGGCCCGCGCCCGGCCGGCGGCGTCCTTGACCCAGCCGCCTACGTGCTGACCGGCGCCGGAGCCGACGTCCTGCGTGACCTCGGCGCCGAGCCGCCCGGCAACCCGGCCGTGCGCTGCTGCGTCGACTGGACCGAGCAGCGCCATCACATGGCCGGGGCAGTCGGCGGCATCCTCCTGGAGCAGTTCCTCGGCCGGGGCTGGGTCCGTCCCGGCCGACACCACCGCGCCCTGATGGTGACCGACGAGGGCCGCGGTGAGATCGCGGCCCGCTTCGGCGTCGTGCCGGAGTTACGGAGTGGGCGGATAGGGCAGCGCCACCTGATGAATTCCTTCCGGTAGCTCGAACGGGTCGCGGCCGGGCAGGCTGGCCGTCGCCGTGCAGTTCGGGGGGACGGCCATCTCCACCTCCAGCCGCTCTCCGGTGATCCGCCAGGCGATGGCAGCTCGCCCCCATGGTGTCTGGTGGCGGGCGGACGCGCTGGTCAGTCCGCCCCCCGGACGTGGCTGGAAGCTGATCTTCCGGTAGCCAGGCTCGGCCGGGGCCAGGCCAGCCACCACCCGGTGCAGCCAGTCGGCTACCGAGCCGAGGGCGACGTGATTGAACGAGGTCATGCCGTCGGGGTTGAGCGTGCCGTCGGGACGCAGGCTGTCCCATCGTTCCCAGACGGTGGTGGCCCCGTGCGTCACCGGGTAGAGCCACGACGGGCACTCGGTCTGCATGAGCAGCCGGTAGGCCTCCGTCAGGTGGCCAGTGCTCGTCAGGGCGTCGCAGATGAGCGGCGTCCCGACGAACCCGGTCCCGATCCGGTAGCCAGCCGCGTGCACCAGCTCCGCGAGCCGGTCCCCGGCCCGCTGGATGAGCCGTTCCTCGCCGAGGAGGCCGAACGTGATGGCGATGGCGTAGGCCGTCTGGCTGTCGGAGGCCAGCCGCCCGCCGTCGAGCAGGTACCGGCGGCGGAACGCGGCCGCGGCCTCGTCGGCCAGTGCCTGGTAGGCCGCCGTGTCGGCCCGGTGCCCGAGGGCCCGCGCGGCCAGCGCCACGTGCCGGGCCGAGCAGGCGAAGTAGGCGGTGGCGATCAGGTACCGGTCGGTCGCTCCCGCCGCCGGGTCGTCGGCGGGGGCGGCCGGATCGAGCCAGTCGCCGAGCTGAAACCCCGCGTCCCACAGCCGGGACGGGCCGGCCAGCCTTGTGATGAGGTCAACCCAGGCCCGCGCGGGCCGGTAGTGCCGCCGCAGCAGCTCGGGGTCGCCGGTCTCCTGGTAGAGCATGACCGGGAGCAGGGCGGCGGCATCTCCCCAGGCGGCACCGGGACGGACCGGCGTCCACATCGGGCCGCCCGGGACCACCGGCACGTACCACGGGATGGTGCCGTCGGGGAGCTGCTCGAGGGCCACGTCGGCTAGCCAGGAGTCGAGCAGGGCCACCGCGTCGTAGAGGAACAGCGCGGTCGGCGCGAACACCTGGGCGTCGCCGGTCCAGCCGAGCCGCTCGTCGCGGGCTGGGCAGTCGGTAGGCAGCCCGACCATGTTCCCGCGCACGCTCCACCGGACGTTGTCGTGCAGCTGCCGGACCAGCGGGTCGCTGCAGGTGAACTCGCCCGTCGGCCGCATGTCCGTGTGGTAGACGCGCGCGACGACTGAGCCGGGGGCCAGCGCCCCCGGCCAGCCGGTGACCGTGGCGTACCTGAACCCGTGGATGGTGAATCGCGGCTCCCATCGCTCCGGCCCGTCACCGCGCAGGATGTACTCGTCGGTGGCGCGGGCCTGCCGCAGCGGGCCGGTGGCCAGGTCACCGTCGATGACGACCTCGGCGTGGCGCAGCGTCACCCGGCTTCCGGCCGGCCCGGTGACGGTGATCGCCAGCCGCCCGGCCAGGTTCTGCCCGAAGTCGAGCAGGTAGGAGCCATCGTCGCGGAGGGTGGCTGAGGCCGGCGCGATCTCCTGCGTGCAGCGGACGGGCGGCCCGTCGTCCGGCTCCAGGGTCGCCGGGTCACGGTCGCGGACCGTCACCCGACTCCAGCCGCCCCGGTCCGCTCCCCCCGGCCGGGACCAGGCCGGGTCGGCCAGCCGCGCGTCCTGCAGCTCGCCGTCGTACAGGCCACTGGCCAGGATCGGGCTGGGCGCGGCTTGCCAGGACTCGTCGGTCGCGATCATCCGGACCGAGCCATCCTCGTGCCAGATCTCCAGCTGGGCTAGCCATGACTGGTCGTCACCGTAGATGTCGCTGGTGCCGCCGTGGAAGCCAAGGCGACCCCGGTACCAGCCGTCGCCGAGCCAGGCCCCCAGGGCGTTGCGTCCCTGGACCAGGTAGCAGGTGACGTCATAGGTCCGGTACTTCAGCCGCTGGCCGTAGACCGTCCAGCCCGGGCTGAGCGTGTCGTCCCCGACCCGGGTGCCGTTGATCTCGGCCTCGTACAGACCGTGCGCGGAGGCATAGAGCCGAGCCGCCACGACGGGGCGGTCGACGGTGAAGTCGCGGCGGACCCGGGCCGGGCGACGGGCGGCCAGCTCCCTTTCCGGCCACGCGCCGCCCACCGGGCGGGCTATCCAGTCGCCCGGCTCGAGCAGCGCCGCCTCCGCCCACGCGGGCGGGCTCCAGCCTGAGGGCTCTGGCCGGTCACCGGTCCAGACCCGGACCCGGACCCGGGCGCGCTCCCTGGAGCGGAGCGGCTCGCCTGGCCACCGAACGAGGAAACGTTCTGGCGATGGAATACGGCCGGTGGTCGTGGTCCGCGGGCCGCGCTGGACTTCTAGCTCATAGGCCCGCTGGCCAGCCGAGCCGTCCGGAAGTGTCCAGGAGACGCGCGGGCGCGCGGTACTGAGGCCCAGGCCGTCGGGTGAGCGCTCGAACGTGACCGGGCCGGTGCTGGTGCGCTTCACCCCTTGACCGCTCCCCCGGTGAGGCCCCGCATGACTTGCCGGTTCAGCGCGGTGAACAGGATCAGCGTGCCTCCCACCGTGATGCAGATCGCGGCGAACAGCGGGCCGTACTGGATGGCGCCGAACTGGCCGGTGAAGTTCAGCAGCCCGACCTGCACCGTCCGCAGGTTGTTGCTGTTGGTGAAGGTCAGCGCGACCAGCAGGTCGTTCCACATGAAGAAGAACTGGGTAAGGGCGACCGTCAGGATCGCGTTGCGCATCATCGGGAGGGCGACCGAGAAGAAGACGCGGTAGATTCCCGCGCCGTCGATCGCCGCCGCGTCGATGATCTCCCGTGGCACCGCGCGGAAGTAGGTCGCCATCATGAACACCGTCAGTGGCAGCCCGGTGGCGGTGTAGGTGATGATGAGCGGCCACAGCGATCCGGTCAGCCCGACCTGGAAGTAGATGGTGAACAGCGGCAGCAGGATCATCTGCGACGGCACCATGATGCCCGCCAGGAACAGCAGCATCACCGGCCGGCTGAGCCGCCACTTCATCACCTGCAGAGCGAACCCGGCCGCGCTGCCCAGCACGATCACCAGGGCCAACGCCGGGAGCACGGCCGTCACGCTGTTGCGGATGTAGAGGCCGAGGTCGCCGGTGACCCAGGCGGCCCTGTAGTTGCCCCACATCCAGTGGGCGGGCAGCGTGTAGGTCGGGGTGTTCAGGTAGTCGTACTGGGACTTGAGCGAGCCAAGGAACAGCCACACGAGCGGGTAGACGACCACGATCAGCAGGACCAGGGTCGCCATCCGGGCGGGCAGTCGCCGGGTGAACCGGATGACGGCCCGGCGAGATGCGGGCGGGCTGGGGCGGCGGTCGGGTCGCTGGGCGACCGGGCGAGGGGCGGTCGTGGTCGTCACGGGGTCGCCTCCTGCCCGCCGGTGCGCGACCACCGGTAGAGGGCCAGCGTGACGACCAGGCAGATGACGGTGAGCAGCAGCGCGATGGTGGCGCCGTAGCCGTACTGGTCGTAGGAGAAGGACGTGTTGAACATGTACAGGGTGAGGGGGGTGGTGGTGTTCCCGGGCCCGCCGTTGGTCAGCGCGAGGATGGAGTCGAACACCTTCAGCGTCCCGTTGATGCTGAAGATCAGGGCGGAAAGCAGCACGGGGAAGGACAGCGGCGCCACTATGTGGCGGACAAGCCGGATCCCGGTGGCGCCGTCAATCCGGGCCGCCTCGATGGTGGCCTCCGGGATGTCGACAAGCCCGGCGTACAGCAGCACCGCGTAGAAGCCCATGGACCGCCAGATGTCCATGATGATGATGATCGCCAGCGCATTGCCGGCCGAGCCGAACCAGTCGACGGCGTGATAGCCCACCGCCGTGAGCAGCGAGTTGACTGGCCCGTTGACGGGAGCGATCGAGAACAGGTTCTGGAACATGAGCGCGACGGCCACGGTGGGCAAGACGATAGGGAAGAACAGCAGCGTCCGGATGAGCGCGGACGCCTTTTTCAGAACGAAAACGTAGAACAGCGCCAGCAAGTACCCCGCCGCGACTTGCCCGATGGTCAGGACGACGGCATAGCGGACGGTGAACCACAGCGCCGTGGGGACGTTGGAGTCAGAAAGCAGGTGACGGAAGTTGGCCAGTCCGACGAAGTGATAGCCGGTGATAGCGTTCCCGCTGGTCAGAGAGTAGCCAGCCGACCAGAAGACCGGGACGAGCATGACGGCGGTGTAGATGAGCAGGGCAGGTCCCACGAGCGTCGCGATCGCCCGCTTGCTGCCCAGGAATTCATTCACCGGGGGTGGTCAGGGCCGACTGCACCGCGCTCATGAACGAGGCCGGCGACATGCTGCCGTTCACGAGCGGGGCGGCGTCCTGCTGGCTGACGGTCGTCGCCTGCGTGCTGAACAGGGCCTCGAACCACAGCACGCTCTGCTTGGTGCTCGAGATGATCTGCTGGACCTGGGTCTCGAGCGGGGTAAGCCCGGTGACCGCTGGGCTGGACACGAAGCCGGTGAAGGTGTCGTAGCTCTTCAGCGACACCGAGCCGTAGTTCGCCACGATGCACTTCAGCCAGGCGGCGCTCTTCGGGCCGAGGGTCTTGGCGTTGAGCGTGTAGGCCAGGCCGACGTTGGCCGGCCACTGGGCGGCGTTGCCCGCCCCGCCGGTGACGTCGGGGAAGGGCATGAACCCGATGTTGTCGGCCCCGATCGTGTCCGCGCTGGGGGTGGCGATGCTGGACAGCACCCACGAGCCCATGTAGAGCATGGCCGCCTTGCCGGTCAGGAACGTGTTAAGGCTGGTGTTGTAGTCGATGGACTCGACGCCCTTGCCGAAGTACCCCTTGGCCCCGAGGCTGGCGACCGCCTGCGCGGCCGCGACGTACTGCGGGTCGGTCAGCTTGGCATTGCCGCTCGCGACGGCGGCGAGCGCGTTCGGGCCAATGCTGCGCTCCAGGTAGTCGCTGATCAGCCGGGTGATCGGCCAGCCCTGCTGACCGGAGGCCGACAGCGGCTGTATGCCCTTGGCCTTCAGCGTGGCCGCGTCGGCGACCAGTTGGGTCCAGGTCCGCGGGACGGTGATGCCGTCGACGGCGAAGATCTTCTTGTTGTAGAAGATCCCCTCGATGTTCAGCTGGGTGGGCAGGACATAGAACCCGCCGAACAGGCTGTCGATGCTCGAGGTGGCGGCCGGCTGGACGTCCCCGAGGACACCCAGCTTGGCCAGCTCCGTCTGGAAGTTGACGACGTCGCCCCCCTTGACCAGGGTCTTGGTCGTGGCCGGCGCGTTACCGGCGGCATACATCGACGGCAGCGCGTTCTGGCCGGCCAGCAGCAACAGCTTCTGGTCGAGTGAGGCCTGCGGGACGTTCTGGACCTGAAGCGGAAGGGCCTTGTTCTCGGCAGCGCACGCACCCGAGGCCAGCTGCTTCATCTCCTGGCCGACCGGCGCGTTCTCGGTGATGTTGAGGAACGTGAACGCGCTCGGGTCGGACGGGGTCCCTGACCCGCCGCTGCCGACACTGCTACTGCCTGTGCCGCCGCACGCCGCCAGCGTGATCACGACTATCGCGGCCGCTCCGGCGAGGCCGGCCCGCAGCCGTCTGTCCCGCGATACCTTACGCATCACCAGGTCTCCTTCACTGCTTAAGTCGTCGGACTCCGCGTCGGCGGCACTGGACGTCCGGTTGAGCTCCCGGACATCCGCTGGCAGCAGGCCTGCACGAAGTGGTACGACATATGCTGCGGGCCGGGCCGCCCCGCCGATAGCATTGGCTGCGCCTCTTCTAGCACGATCTTGACCTTTAGGCCCGATCGGGCGTCCTTCCCTCCAGGCAGCAGCCCTCCCAGGTCAAACGGGTGTCTCGTGCAGGTGCGCGACCGATGTCGCGAAGCGCTTGCGGTACGTGGTGGCACTCAGCCCGTAATGGGCCTTGAAGCGGCGAGCGAAGTAATTCTGGTCCGGCCAGCCGACCGCCCGCCCGATGTCGGTGATCGGCTCGTCGGAGTGCAGCAGCAGGGTGGCGGCGTGCTCGGCCCTGACCTGGGCCAGGTAGGCCATCGGGGGCAGCCCGGTGGCCGCCTTGAACAGCCGGACCAGGTAGCTGGGCGTCAGGTGAAGCTCCTCGCCGAGGTCAGCCAGCGTCCACGGCCGCGCCAGGCTGGCCTCAAGCAGGCGCATCGCCCGGCCGACCGCCGGGTGCAGCGCCCCGGCCGCGGTGCCCGGCGGCCCAGTGCCCGGCTGCACGCCCCGCCCGAGCTCGCTGAGCAGGAGCGACAGCCGGCCGAGAATGTCGCCGCGGTAACGCACCAATGAGCAGTGCCGCAGCGCGGCCAGCGCCTCCAAGTGTCCCAGGCACGCGCCGAACGCCTCTTCAGGCAGGCTGAACGACAGGATGCCCCGGCCTGCCATGGCATAGGGACCCGTCCACAGCAGGTAGCCGAGCAGTGGGTCCTCGCGCGTCCAGGACAGCTCACGGCGCAGCAGCTCGCTACTGAAGCAGCAGTTGTACAGCTCAAGACGCTGGCAGCCCTCGTAGCCATGCCAGACCCCGGGCCGCAGCAGGACGACGTCGCCCCGGCTCAGTGCGTGCCGCCCGGCCACGCTGTGGTGAATGCCCGAGCCGCCGATGGCGAAGGCGATCTCAACGAAGCTGTGCGTGTGCGCCGGGTTGTCCTCCGCGTGCAGGTAGTGGCCCGCGTAGGCCAGTGTCCCCTCCGTGAAGTAGAAGACGTCCCGGCTGGTGTCCATCGGCAGGTCGTCATCGTCCATCCCGGGACAATACGTCCCAAGGTCAGCCCGCTGCTAGTGCCATCCTCCGCGGGCGGAGCATGGCACCGCGACGCTTCGGCGGGGGCCGAAGAACTGGCGGGTTATCGTCGCGGCGTGATTGCGATGATCTTCGAGTTCTGGTTTGACCCCACTGACGAGGCCGTCTACCAGGAATACCTCGCCGAGTCGGCCCAGCTGCGGGAGTTGCTGCCCAACGCGGACGGCTTCCTTGGCATCGAGCGGTTCGCCAGCGAGAAGGACCCTCGCCGCTACGTGGCCATCGGCTACTTCAGGGACGAGGCCGCGGCGGCCGCCTGGCGCAATGACCCCGACCATCGGCGTGCGCAGGGTCTCGGCCGGTCCAGGTTCTTCTCCGGGTACCGGCTGCGGATGGCCGAGGTGACCCGCGACTACGGCCCCGGTGACCGCGACGACGCCCCGGCCGACAGCCGCCGCGTGCGCGGCTGAGGAAGGGGGCTTCATGTTCGACCTGACCATTGCCCTTGGCGACCGGCCCGACGGCCTGGCCGTCATGGGCGAGGCACTCGGCGCGGCGGGCATCAGCGTCGAGGGCGGTGGCCTGTTCACCGTCGACGGCTCGGCGATCGGGCACTTCCTGGTCGCCGATGGCGCGGTGGCCAGCCAGTCGCTGGCTGCGGCAGGAATCAAGGTCACCGCCTGCCGCGAGGTTCTGGCCCGCCGCCTTGACCAGGAGGTTCCTGGCCAGCTGGGCGTGATCACCCGGGCGATCTCCGGGGCGGGCGCGACCATCGAGGTCCTGTACTCCGACCACGACCACCGCCTCATCGTGCTCACCAGCGACCAGGAGGCGGCCGCAGCGGCCACAAAAGCATGGGATCGCTGACGCAAAACGGGCCGTAACCTATCGGGGTGGACACGCCAGTGATGAGCGCGAGTGCCGCCGGGACGTGGCGGCTGGGGGACCTAGAGGTCGGGCGGCTCGGCTTCGGTGCGATGCGACTGACCGGGAGCCTTCCGTTTGACAAGGGGACGGCCAGCGACCGGGAACGGTCGATCGCCGCGCTGCGGCGGGCAGTCGAACTTGGCGTGAACCACATCGACACCGCGGCGTTCTACTTTTCCGAGCTGCGGTCGGCTAATGAGCTGATCAACACGGCCCTCCGGCCGTACCCCGACGACCTCGTGATCGTCACCAAGGTCGGGCCGGGCCGAGACCCGTGGGGCGAGTGGCACTCGGCCCGGCCGAACCAGCTGCGCGGCCAGGTGGAGGAGAACCTGCGGCAGCTCGGGCGCGACCACCTAGACGTGGTGAACCTGCGGCGGATGCGCCAGGAATCGATCGCCGATCACTTCGGAGCCCTGGCCGAGCTCCGTGACGCCGGGCTGATCAGGCACCTGGGCGTCTCTGACGTGTCGGTGACGCAGCTTGAGGAAGCCCTCGCCATCGCGCCGGTTGTCTGCGTGCAGAACCGGTACAGCCTTGACCTGCGCGAGCATGACCCGGTGCTGCGCGCCTGCGCGGAGCGGTCGATCGCGTTCGTCCCGTTCTTCAGCATCGCGGGCGGCCAGCGGCAGGCCGCTGGGGCCGCCCATGAATCAGCGGAGCTGACGGAAGTGGCGCGACGGCACGGGGCGACGCCCGCCCAGGTCCGCCTGGCCTGGGCGCTGCAGCAGGCGCCGAACGTCCTGGTCATCCCGGGCACAGGGAACCCCGACCACGTCACGGAGAATGTGGCCGCCGCCGCCCTGCGGCTAAGCGCCGAGGACTTGACACTGCTTGATGGCGCTGGTACGCCCTTACGGCTTGCGTACCAACTGCGCGGCGGTCGCGGCCATCGCGGCCAGTACTCGCGACAGCGATTCCATCTGGCCAGGAGCAATGCTGTAGCAGATCGTCGTCCCGTTGCGCTGGGTCGTCACCAGGCCGGCCTCCCGCAGCACCTTCAGATGCGCGGAGATCGTCGGCTGTGACACCTCGAAGAACTCGGTGAAGTCGCACGCGCAGATCCCCGGATCGGCCGCCAGGCGGCCCAAAATGCCCCACCGCACCGGGTGCGCCAGCGCCCGCAGGATCTCAACCTGATCAGCCGCACCGGTACCAGCCGCACCGCTGCCGGCCGCACCGAAGGCCACGTCCACCTGATTCGCCATGCCCCCTAGCGTATCGCCTCGGCTCGATATAGTCTCCTAGCTATATAGTCCACAAGCGATGAATACGGCAGCGAAGCGAGGCGTGTCATGTCACGGCGCGGCGACGAGATCCTGAATGAGAGCCTGGCCCGGCTGAGCCGGACGGGCCCGGAGTTCGGCGGCGGCTTGTCCAACCACGGGCCCATGGCGGCCGAGGCCCTGGTCCGCCTAGACCGCGCCGACGCGGTCGAGCACTGGGTCGACAGCTACATCACGAAGCTCGACGACGCCCCGCGGCCGTCCGCCCGCATCACCGACGACACCTGGCCAGCGGCCCTTGGTGATGCCAGGCGCGTCGCCGACTGGCAGGCCTACCTCGCCGCGCAGCTGGCCGACGAGCCATGGCGGGACGTGCTTGACCGCTGGTGGCCGCGCCTGGCGCCGGGCCTGGCCGCCTCGGCCACGCACGGGATCATCCGCACCTCGCACGCCGTCCGCGGCCTGGCCGACGCCCGCACGGCCGAGCCGGAACGGGTCGCCGAGCTCGCCCGCGGCCTGGCCTACTGGGCGGCCACCTACCTGGCCCTTCCCAGTGCCCGCCGCCCCGAGGGACGACTGGCCCCGGCCACCGCCATCGACCGCCTCCCCCGCCACGGCACCGCGCCAGGCCGGGGCCTGATCACCCGGGCCCTGCAGGCCGAGCTCGCTGGCAACGTCGAGCTCCCGCTGGCGGTGGCGGCACTGCGGCCGCCGGGGGACGTCTCGGCCGACCTGCTTGAGCTTGCGGCCGGGTTCGCGCGGCAGTTCCTCATCTACGGCCACCAGGCCCCGATCGGAATGCTGCACGCCGTCACCGCACCGACCGCCGCCCGGTCGGTGCTTCACCTGCTGCCAGCGGAAGCAGCCGGGGACACCTACGACCGGCTCTGGCAGATGGGGGCGGCCCTCGTCTCGGTCTACTCCTCAGGCAGCACCCCGCGGCCACTTCCCGACGGCCAGCCGCCGGCCGCGGACGACCTCGCCGACCGGGCCATCGCCACCGGCGACGAGCACGCCATCAAGCTGACCGAGGCCTGCCTGCGCCTGCACGGCGAGCACCCGGACCCGGTGCTGCTGCACGCGGCCGCGCAAGCCAGCGAGCTGCTCGGCCAGTAACCTAAACCCCGGCCGGTAAACCAAGGCGCGCGGACCGCGGACGACGGCTACGCTGATGCCATCGGCTGTCTCGTGGAGGTCAGCGTGGCGCGCATCGGGGTCCTTGCCGTCGCCCTGCTGGCACTGCTGCTCGCGGGCTGTGGCGTCGTCCGCGTCGGAGCCGCCGCCGTCGGCGTGCGGGCGCCGTCCCCCACCCCGACTCGCTGGGTCAGCTACGCGCCGCCAGACGAGCAGATCCTCAGCGTCAGCGTCGACAGCTCGGGACGCGTCCTGGAGATCTCGGTCCAGGTCCCGGCCGGGCGGGTCGGCTGTGCGGGCGAGCTTAGCGCCGTGCTCGACACGTTTGACCCGAAGCTCGCCGCGAAGCTCGGCGAGCCGACCACCCCGCAAGCCGAGTACGTCACGCTCACCTACCCGATGCTGTGGGACTTCACCTGCCCGTCGACCCGGGTGGAGACAGCGCAGGTCAGGCTGCCCGCGCCGCTGGGCCACCTGTCCGTGGTGATTAACAGCTCCACGATCTTCTCGCCCACCCACGGGTCGTTGCTCAAGCGGTGCGCCATTGCGGGCCAGGATTTCTGTGGCCCGTTCCCGGTAACCCCGGCGACCTGCGCCAACAGCTCCTACGGGCAGGCGATGGAGTCCACCGGGCCGCCGCAGGGCGCGACCTACTGGGTGCGAGGCTGTGACGGGCACTGGCTGGTGCTCGACGTCGAGTGGCCCGGTGGCCCGGTCGGGTGTGATGCTCCCTGCCACCCGGCGATGACGGGCACCCGCACGTTCTTCAAGGCCGGATCGAAGGGGTGGATCTCGGTGGCCGTGGCGCAGACGGCCGGCTGCACGCAGGTTCACCACTGGGTGCCCCAGTTCCCGTCGTCGCTGTGCGCCCGGCTGCCCGCCCCAGGCCAGCCGTAAGACGCCGCCAGCCGTCAGACGCCGGCCAGCGAGCGCGTGTAGCGGGTTTCGATGACGCCGCCGAGGGACGGCAGGGGGTTGTCGGTCCCGTCGGGCTTCCAGCCGGCCAGCTCGTAGAAGCGGCGGGCCCTCGCGTTCCCCTCGAGCACCCACAGGACCGCTCGCGCATAGCCGGCCGCCGTGAGCCGGGCGACGGCCGCGTCCATCAGGGCCCGGCCGGCTCCCGTCGACCAGTAGCCGGGATCCAGGTAGATCGCGTACACCTCGCCGGCCTCCCCCGCGGCGCCGGCCTCGGTGAACCGGGGCAGGCTTCCCTGCGCGCCCGCGGTGTACAGGTGGACGATCCGTTCTGGCCCAAAGGAGACGTAGCCCGCGACGGCAGAACCGTCCTCCCCGACCGCGACCAGCGTGCGGCGCCAGGAGGGCAGCCTGGGCGGCTCGGGGCCGCCGGCGGTCGCGCGGTCCAGGTAGACCGGCTCGATCAGCCCGCGGTAGGCCGCCCGCCAGCTGGCCCGGCGTACCGCCTCGATCGCCCTGACGTCAGGATCGGTGGCCTCCCTGATCGAGATCACGCTGCCAGACTAGTACCGAGGCATGATGTACTAAAGCGGTTTAGCATCGATATACCGAGGCTGGAGGCAGAAAGCGAATGAGCAGCGACAGGTTTCCTGACGGGTTCCTGTGGGGCGCGGCGACGGCCGCGTACCAGATCGAGGGCGCGCCGACCGAGGACGGGAAGGGACCATCCATCTGGGACACCTTCAGCCACACGCCGGGCAAGGTCTTCCACGGGGAGACCGGCGACGTCGCCTGCGACAGCTACCACCGCTACCGGGAGGACATCACGCTGCTCAAGCAGCTGGGCGTGAGCGCGTACCGGTTCAGCGTGTCGTGGCCGCGGGTCTTGCCCAAGGGGCGCGGCGACGTGAACTCCGCGGGCCTGGACTACTACCGCGGTCTTGTTGATGCCCTCCTGGAGGCGGGCATCACGCCGGTGCCCACGCTCTACCACTGGGACCTGCCGCAGGTGCTCCAGGATGAGTTCGGCGGCTGGGCCGGCCGGGACGTCGCCCAGGCCTTCGCCGACTACGCCACGGTCGTCACCGAGGCGCTGGGCGACCGGGTGCAGCGCTGGATCACGCTGAACGAGCCGTGGGTCGTCTCGAACGTCGGCTACCGCTGGGGACGGCACGCGCCTGGCCACGAGTCCGCCGCCGAGGCCGCCGCCGCCAACCACCACCTGCTGCTGGCCCACGGCCTGGCGGTGAGCGCCATCCGCGCCGCCAGCCCGACCCCCGCCGAGGTGGGCATCACGCTGAACCTGGGCGTGTCCCGGCCGACCTCGCCGGAGGCGGCGGACATGGCGGCCGAGCTTGAGGCCAGGCACAATGGCGTCTACCTTGGGCCGATCTTCGGCGGGTCCTACCCCGAGCGCCTGTCGCAGGAGTGGTCGCCGGCCCTGCTGCCCGGCCTGGTCAAGGAGGGTGACATGGCGACGATCGCCGCCCCCGTTGACTTCCTTGGCGTCAACTTCTACTTCCCCGGCTACGTGGGCGTCGCCGCGGCCGACGGGCAGCCGCGGGCGGGCGAACGGCCGCTGGAAGACGGCTTCGTGGACGTGCGGCCCGCCGGCCTACCGGTCACCGCGATGGACTGGCTGGTCGAGCCCACCTCGCTGCGGGAGCTGCTGACCCGGGTAGTCGCCCCGGTCGTCGGCGACCTGCCGGTCTACATCACCGAGAACGGCTCGTCCTGGTACGACTACGTGAACCAGGACGGCGAGGTCGTGGACACCGAGCGGCAGTCCTACCTGCAGGGCCACCTGGGCGCGGTCGCCGACGCGATCGCCGACGGGGTGAACGTCCGCGGGTACTTCGCCTGGTCACTGCTCGACAACTTCGAGTGGGCAGAAGGCTACGCCAAGCGATTCGGGCTCACTTTTGTCGACTTCTCGACACAGCGCCGGATCCTGAAGCGCAGCGGCCAGTACTACGCCAGGGTGACCCAGGCCAACGCGATAATCGAGGCGTGACCCTCACCTCGCTCAACGCGGCCTCGGCGGCTGACGCCGAGGCCGCGATGCTGTCCTGCTGTGGCTCGCGCTCGTTCGCCTCCGCGATGGCGGCGGGCCGGCCGTACCGGACCGCCGCGGACCTGCTCGCCGCGATCCCGGCCACGTTCGCCACGCTGACCTGGGATGACGTGCTGGAGGCGATGCGCTCCCACCCGCGCATCGGCGAGCGGGTATCGGGCCAGTCAGCGGTCGAGCAGGCCGGCGTGGCCGACTCGTCACGCGCCGCGCTCGCCGCGGCCAACCGCGCCTACGAGCAGCGGTTCGGGCACGTCTTCCTCGTCTGCGCCACCGGGCTGAGCGGCGAGGACATGCTGGCCCGGCTGCGGGAGAGGCTTACCCACGATCCCAGGGCAGAACGGGGCGTGGCCCGTGCCGAACTTCTCATGATCACTGTCAAGCGGGCGGCCGGGCTGGTGGCCGCGCCGTGACCGGCCCGGGCACTGCGGCCAGCTCCCCCGCCGCGTCGGTCTCCACCCACGTGCTCGACGCGACAGCCGGGGTTCCCGCCGCCGGGGTGGACGTCGTCTTGGCCAGCTGGGACGCGGGGTCCTGGCGGGTTGCCGAGCCGGGGGTTACCGGCGCCGACGGCCGGCACCGGTTCACCGGGGAACTGGCCGGCGGCCAGTGGCGGCTGACGTTCGCGACCGGGCCGTACTTCGAGCGGCGCGGCATCGAGTCGTTTTACCCGGAGGTGACGATCACGTTCCTGGTGGCCGACGGGCATTACCACGTTCCCCTGCTACTGTCGCCGTTCGCCTACTCCACCTACCGCGGCAGCTGAGATCGAACTTTTCCCGTCATGACGTCGTTGCCAGGGTGTGGACGGTAAGGGCCTCCCCGGCTGGCTGAGCTACCTTCTCGGCTACCTGCTCGCCGTCTTCCTCTGGGGCTCCCCGGCGACGGCGATCATCGCGGCGATACTGCCGGAAAAGCACCCGCCGCTGGCCACGACCATCGCCCTGGCCTCGGCGCTCGCGGCGATACCCCCCGCGATCATCATGGTGACTGTGTGGCTTAAGGACCGCACGGGACGCAACCTGGTCACGAAGGTCGGCGTCCCAGCCGGGCTGGTCACCTGCGCCGTCATCATCGGCCTGGCCGTGGCCGTGCCGGCCAGCGCGGGCTAGCGGTGCGTGGACGGGGTAGAGCTGGCTTCAGCTCAAAGTAGGGAGCTCGCCTCATGGCCAGTCGCGCCGCAGGTTCCTAGGGTCGTTCAGGTAAGGCGCGCGATCCCGGGGGACATGGAAAGGGCAGGCCTGTGATCCGTAACCCACTGAAGCGTTTTCACCGGCCCGTCACGGCCATCGCCGTGGCCGGGCTGCTCATCGCGCTCGCCGTCCCGGTGGCGGCTTCCGCCACGGCCGCGGCGACGGGCACCGCCGGCGGGCCGGCCCTGGCCCGCCAGCCGGCCGCTAGCCCGCCGGTCCCCGTGCTGGACTGGCATTCGTGTGACAGCGGGTTCCAGTGCGCGACCGCACGGGTGCCGCTGGACTACCGGCAGCCAAACCGGGCCACGATCAGTATCGCCCTGATCAGGCACCAGGCGACCGACCCGGCCGACCGGGCCGGCTCGCTGTTCTTCAACGGGGGTGGCCCCAGCGAGCAGATCGCGAGCTTCCCCGGCGAGTACCCGCAGTTCCCCGCCGCCCTGCGCGAGCGGTTCGACATCATCAAGTTCGACCCGCGCGGGTTCGGCTACAGCACGGCGGTGCGCTGCTTCCCCAGTCAGGCGGCCGAGAGCCAGTTCTTCTCCGCGCTGCCGCCGTTCCCGGTCGGACCGAGGCAGGTAGCGACGTGGGACAGCACCTATGCCAGGTTCGATGCCCTGTGCGCCGAGCGGAACAGGGGCCTGCTCGACCACGACACCACGGCCGACGTGGCCAGGGACATGAACCTGCTCCGTGCGGCGGTCGGCGATCCGGTGCTGAACTACCTCGGCCTGTCCTACGGCTCGGCCCTCGGCGCCACCTACGCGAACCTGTTCCCGGCCACGGTCGGGAACATGGTCCTGGACGGCAACGTCAACCCGGTCACCTGGACGACCGGGACGCAACCGCCCTTCATGCGCCTGCAGTCGGGGCAGGCCAGCGCCGCGTCGATGACCGCGTTCCTTGACCTGTGCGGCCAGGCGACGACGGCCCGCTGCGCCTTCTCGGCGGGCAGCCCGGCCGCGACCAGGGATAAGTGGAGCACGCTGGTTGACCGCCTCCGGCGGCAGCCGGTGACGATCAGCAGCCCGCCGCAGGTCTACACGTACGCCGACGCGGTGACCTCGGTGGACCTTGGCACCGTGACCGACTGGCCCGCGAGCGCCGCGCTGCTGCAGCAGCTGTGGCTCGCTTCCTCCTCGGCCGCGAGCGCACCGGCTGGCCCGCCGCCCGTCCCCGCGCTCTCCCCCGTGTACTCAGGCCCTGAGCAGCACTTCGCCGTGCTGTGCTCGGATACGGGCGGCCCCAGGAACCCCGCCGCCTACACGGCCGAAGCCCGGCTCGCCTACTCCCAGGCGGGCGGGTTCGGGCTGGAGTGGACCTGGACGACCGAGGCCTGCGCCGACTGGCCCGATGGCGGCGCGCCCGACCGTTACACCGGGCCATGGGACCGCCCCACGGCCAGCACCATCCTGCTCCTCGGGAACACTGGTGACCCCGCGCTGCCCTACCAGGACTCGGTCGCGATGTCTCACGACCTGGCCCGGGCGCGCCTGCTGACCGTCGAGGGCTACGGCCACACCGAGGCAAGCAACCCAAGCAGCTGCGCCCTCGGCTATGAGGTCAGCTACCTGCTGACCGGCGCCCTGCCGCCCCGGGGAACCGTCTGCAAGGAAGACCTCACCCCGTTCTCCGCCCCGGCCGGCTGACACCGGTCGCACGCCAAGAGCCTGGTTGTGAACCTCACAACCAGGCTCTTGCCTAGAAGGCTGTCTGATCGCTGTCTTCCTGGGTGGGCCTTCCGTTCCCGTTCAGGCCGCCAAGCAGGTTGCGCAGCGCCTGGGTGTAGGCGCCGAGTGCTGTCCGGCCGGTGCCTGTCAGGGCCACGGTGGTCTTCGGTGCGGTTCCGTTCTTGGTCTTCTCGCTGGCGACGTAGCCGGCTTCCTCGAGCTTGCGCAGGTGGATGATGAGGTTGCCTGGCGTCAGGCCGATGATGTCCTGCAACCGGGTGAAGGACAGCGCGTCGCCGTCGGGCAGTGCCGCCAGGGTGGCGACGATCTTCAGCCGGGTGGGGACGTGGATCAGCGGGTCAAGGTCGTCGTCGGTCATGGCAGGATCACGCCGTCATGGTCCCGCTGCCAGGCGAGGTAGGCGGCGGCGCCCAGGCAGACCGCGCTGAAGCCGATCGCCATGATCAGCCAGACGCCGACCGGGCCGCCGAACCCGGCCACCGCGGCCACCAGGCCGATGGCGCCGATGATGGCGGTCAGGCGCCAGTAGCGGCACACGGCCCCGGTGACCGCGCCGGCCACGCCGATGAACAGCAGCGGCGCGCTGGCCGGGTACAGCGCCCAGGTCGGGTGGCTGGCGCCCGAGTGGTACAGCGGCGCGGTGATCGCGTAGGAGATGATCCAGACGACGAGCATGATGCCGATCCAGGCGTTCCGCCTGCGCTGGGCCGGGCCGCTGACGCCGGTCCCCGCGCGCCGCAGCGCGTGGGTGGTCCACACGATGTTGACCGCCACCAGCGGGAAGGCCGCCAGCAGGGACGTGCCAGTTGGGCCGGAGTAGGGGTGCTGCCCGCGCACCGACAGCCAGAAGCTGCCGAAGGCGACGAGCACCACCAGCGCGCGGAAGGCCCATATCTGGGGCGTGATCGCCGTCAGGCTGCGGCGGGCCTGCTGGGTGGCCTGCTCAAGCAGGGCGGCCGCCTGGCTGGGGTCGAGCGGGCTGTCGTTGTCGTTGAGGGGCTGGGTGATGTCGGGAGGCTTGTTCATCTCGGTTCTCCGTTCCGTCCTCCGATCTGCTTTATGTCATAAAGTAGACCCTACTTTATGGCGCAAAGTCAAGCCCAACTTTGCGGCGCAAAGTCAGGTCCGCCCGCACCCGCCGGTACCGCCCGGCTCTTCGCGCCCCCGCCCTGGGTACGGCCGGCTGAAATGTCGGCCCGTGCGGATATGGTCGCGGGTATGTCGACAGTCGCTGAGGGGCCGGCCCCCAGTGCCCCTCGAAGCGTGCGCTGGACCACCGAGGCCGTGCTCGCGCTTGCCCCTGATGACTCGTCGCGCCGGGCGGCGACTGGGCTGGCCCGGCCGGCCACCTGGAGCGATACCGGGACAACCCCCGACCTCGTCTGGGGGCTTTGCGCGGGGTCGGCGTCGAAGCCGTACCAGATTGTCGTCGAGATATCGGGCCCCGCCTACCGATGCTCGTGCCCGTCACGGAAGCTTCCCTGCAAGCACGCGCTCGGGCTGCTGCTCGCCTGGGCCAACGACCAGGTGCCCGACCGGGCCGAGCCGTCGGACTACGCGGTCGCCTGGGTCAGCGAGCGCCGGGCACGGGCCGAGAAGGCGGCGGCCCGGGTGGCCTCCCAGGCCGGCGCGGATGCCGGGAACGGCTCGCCCGCCGACGCCGACGCGGCCAGGAAGCGGGATGAGGCGGCCGGGGCCCGTCGCGCCCAGCGGGCCGACCGGGTCGCGAGCGGCCTGGCTGAGCTTCAGGAATGGCTGCGGGACCAGGTGCGGATCGGCCTGCCCGCCTCGGTGAGCGCGGCTGGTCACGGGACCGGCGGTGGCCGGCACGCGGACCTGATGGCGGCGCGGATGAACGACGCCATGGCGACCGGCGTGGGTGGCGTGCTGCGGGACCTGTCCGTGGTCCCGCTGTCCGGTGAGGGCTGGCCGCACCGGCTGCTCGCCGGGTACGCGCAGCTCCACCTGCTCGTCCGGGCGCATGAGCGGCTCGATGAGCTGCCACCGGGCCTGGCGGCGACCGTGCGGTCCAGGATCGGGTACACCACGGGAAGGCAGGAGGTCCTCGCCCAGCCCCCCGTGCCCGATCGCTGGCTCGTGACCGGCATCAGGGACTCACCCGAGGCCACCGTGCCCACCCGGCGGATCTGGCTGCGGGGGCGCTCATGCGAGCGCTCGGCCCTGCTGCTTGCCTTCGCGGTGAACGGCACCTGGACCGATCCCGATATCGCCCTGCTGCCGCTGGGCAGCGAGATCGACGCCGACGTGCACTACTACCCGGGAGACCCGCCGCAGCGGGCCCTGTTTGGCGCGCGGCGAACGGCGCCCGCCACCGGCGGCGATGCCCCCGAGCCCGGTGGCGTCCAGGAACTGCTGGCCCGGTGGGCGGACGGCCTCGCGGCCGACCCATGGCTGACGACGTGGCCCGCGCTGCTGTCGGGAACGCCGGTGCCGCCCGAGGGACAGGCCGGTCCCTGGCATCTCGTGGACCCGGAAGGAACGGCGGTACCGCTGCGCTACTCCGAGTCCCTGTGGACGCTGCTCGCCATCTCAGGCGGCAACCCGGTGACGGTGGCAGGCGAGTGGACACCCGATGGCCTGACCGCGCTGACGGTGTGGCACGGCCGCCGGGCAGTGGCCCTATGAGCGACGTGCCCAGCCTGATCCCGTACGAGGACCTCGTGACGGCCGCGACCGTCGGGCTGTCCCGCCGGCCGCTGCCCCAGGCTCCGGGCGACCTGGGCGCGATCGCCGGCGACCCGGCCGATGCCCTGCTCGAGTCGGCGGCGCTGCACGTCGCGGCCCGCCGCGCGGGCGTGCTGCCCCGGCGCGGCGTGACCAGTCCCCCGGCGATGGAGCCGGACGCGTCACCAGAGCTTCCGTCCCAGGCCGCGCAGCTGCTTCGGCAGGCGATGAAGGACACTGCCCTGCTCGCGGACCTGCTGACCGTGGCGGCGGACGCCGGCTACAGTGCCCCGGCCCCGTTGCTGCCGCTCCTGCTTGACGTCGCCGCGCGGACGGTCGCGCTGCGGCCCGCCGTGAACGCGACGCTCGGCTCACGCGGCCGGTGGCTGGCAGCTCACCGGGCCGAGTGGACCCGGATCGCCGGCATGGCGACGGATTCCGGCCAGGCCGGGAGCGACGCGGCCGACGATCCCCGCAAGTGGGAGACGGGAAGCCGGGCCGAACGGATCGCCTACCTGACGGCGCTGCGTGAGCGTGACCCGCTGGCCGGACGGGAACTCCTGGCGGCCGGCTGGGCGCGCGAGACCGCCGAGCAACGACCGCGATTGCTCGACGCACTGACCTGCGGGCTGTCGCCAGCCGATGAGGAGTTCCTCGAAGCGGCGCTGGACGACCGGGCCACCGGGGTCCGGGCCACGGCGCGACGCCTGCTGGCCCAGCTGCCGCAGTCGGCGTTTCGCCGCCGGGCCGCCGCCCGGGCCGCCGCGGTGCTGCGGCCAGCGCCGGGCGGGCGGCCACGGCTGGCGGTCACCCTGCCTGACGGCCAGCCCGACCCTGAGCTGGCCCGCGACGGAATCGCCGGCCCCCCGCCGGCCACCAGTGTGGGCGCGCGGGCCTGGCAGCTCACCCAGCTCATCGCGGCCGCGCCCCTCGAGGAATGGACGCGGCGGCTAGCGATGAGCGCCGCGCAGGTGGTGGCGCTGGAGACCAGGCTGGCCGTGGGCCCGCAGGCCGACACGGCCGGCGCCGCGGGGACCGGCAAGGGCACGCCCCCCGGCCTGTCGGTGGAAGTTCACGCCGGCTGGCGGCTGGCGGCAGCACGGGAGGGCAACGCGCAGTGGGCGCTGGCCCTGCTGTCAGGGAACGGGCCACTGCTGGCACCCGCCTGGCCCGAGGCAGCCTGGATCGCCAACCACGAGCTGGCCGCGCTGCTGAGCCCGGCCGACCGCGCCTCGCTCGCCACCGGCTTCTTCGCCCGCCTCACCCGGCAGGCCCGCGAGCTTGAGGGCACGAAGTGGGGCACCCGCGCCTCGGCCACGACGATCGCCGAGCTCACCGCGTGGCCGGGTCCCTGGCCCGACACCCTGGCCGACTACGTGCTCGGCACGGTGGCGGCCAGCCTGTCCGCGCAGGGAGCGGCCCGGACCCTGCAGGGCCTGGTCATTTCGGCCGCCCGCAACATCCCAGTTACCGGCCCGCGGGACTATGCCGCTGAGCTGATCCGGCTCGCCCACCGGCCCGATTGCGCCTACCCCTGGCTGGCGGTGCTGCGCCGGGCCGCCGAGACCCTCGCGCTGCGCCGCGACTTTCATGCGGCGATCTTCGCCCCAAGCCGGACGAATGGGCAGCGCGAAACGAGGCAATAGAACGAGGTGACCCGAGGCAACCGCACCGTCCTCGGACACGGCTTTGCCCTCTACTGGACCGCGTCCCTGGTCTCCGGGCTTGGCAGCGGGGTGTCCCTCATCGCGCTGCCCCTGCTCGCCGCCCTCACCCTGCACGCCCAGGGGGACGAGATCGGCGCCCTGCGCGCCGCGGAGAGCGCACCCTACGTGGCCCTGGCGCTTGTCGCCGGCGTCCTCGCCGACCGGATGCCCGCGCGCTACCTCATGATCACCGCCGACCTTGCCCGGGGGCTACTACTCGGCCTCATCCCCGTTCTCGCGCTCACCGGCGCCCTGACATTGCCGATGCTGATCGTGCTCGCCGCCTGCGTCGGCGCATTCACGGTCCTGTTTGACGTGGGACAGTTCTCCCTGCTCGGCGGCCTCGTCGATGACGAGCGTCTCCTCGACGCGAACAAGGCGATGGAGCTCACGCGGGGCGGGTCGGCGATCCTCGGGCCCAGCCTCGGTGGTGTCCTGGTCGCGGCACTACGCGCCTACGGCGCGGTCGTCGTCGACGCGGTGTCCTACCTGGCCAGCGCGGTCCTGCTGGCCCGGCTGCCCGACGCGCCGGCCCGTGCGCCAGCAGGCGGGCAAGGATCTGGCCGTGACCGCCGGGCCCATGGTCGGGGATCGATGTGGGCGGGAGCCCGCCAGGTACTCGCTGATCCCCTTCTCCGGCCGATGACCTTGTACCTCGGCCTTAATAACCTCATCAACCAGGCGTTCATGACCGCCGTCCTTGTCTTCCTCGCGATCAGCCTGCGGGCCGGCCCGGCCAGCGTCGGCCTGGTGTTCGGTGCCTACGGAGGCGGCTTTTGCGCCGGAGCGGCGACAGCGGCGCGGACAGGCCGCACGGCCGGCCTCGGGCGGACCGTGTGCCTGTCGTCGGTCCTCGGCGCGCTCGGCATCGTCATCGTCGCCGTCTCCGCGGGCCGCACCGGTGCACCAGCAACCGTGCTGGCGATGGCAGGGACCGCGCTGGTCGGCTGGTCAGGGCCGTTGTTCAACGTCCAGAGCGTCACCCTGCGCCTGGCGATCACCCCCGCGGGCATACTCGGCCGGGTCAACGCGATGGTGAAGCTGGCCTCCCAGGGCGCCGTGTCACTCGGGGCACTGCTCGGCGGGTTCCTCATCACCGCCATCGCCGCCCAGGTGACGTTCGCGACCTTGGGCGCGGCGAGCCTGGCCGCCACGGCGGTCCTGATCTTCTCCGCGATCAGGAGGTTGCGGCAACCACCAGCGGGCACTAGATCCGACGATGGCAGCTAACAAGGCGCTCGTGCTCGGTGGCGGCGGTATCGCCGGCATCGCCTGGATGACCGGCCTGCTGGCGGGACTGGCCGACGCGAGTCAGGACGTAAGCGACGCCGACCTGATCATCGGCACGTCGGCCGGCGCAGTGGTTGCCGCCCAGCTGGGCAGCGGCCTGTCACTCGACGACCTGTACGCCCGGCAGGCCGACCCCGCCCTGCAGTCGCCGGAGATCCCGATCAGCATCGACGTGGAGAAGTTCACCGCCGAGACCGCCAGGACCATGAAGGAGGACTCCTCCGCCCAGGACCTGCTCCGGGCCACGGGCGCGTTCGCGGTGCCTGCCGAGACCGTCCCTGAAACGGCGCGCTGGGACGTGATCGCTTCCCGGCTGCCGTCGCACGAGTGGCCGCGGCGCACCATCCGGCTGGTCGCCGTCGACTGCGAGAGCGGAGAGAGCGCCGTGTTCGACGCCGCCTCCGGCGTCCGCCTGGTCGACGCAGTGGCCGCCAGCTGCGCGGTTCCCGGCATCTGGCCTTCAGTGCTGATCGGTGGCCGCCGCTACATGGACGGCGGCGCCCGGGCGATGGACAACGCCGACCTGGCCGAGGGGGCGGCGCGGATCATCATCCTCTCGCCGTTCGGCCTAAGAATGCAGCTCCCTGGCCCGACGCCGCTGCAAGATACGGTCGCCAAGCTGCGCGACGGCGGCGCCGACGTCACCGTGATCGAGCCGGACGAGGCAACCAGGGCCGCCATCGGGGTGAACCCGCTCGACCCGGTCACCCGCCAGCCCGCCGCCGAGGCGGGCCGCGCCCAGGGCCGCCACGGACTCATCTCCGCCCTGTAGCCAGCGCTCGGTCCCGGACCCCCGGACCAGGATCGCGACAAGAGCCGCCTACCGGGAAGGATCCCCTATTCTGGGCACTGCTGTGAGATGGGGTGGCCAGGGTGCCGCTAGCAACGAGCGGTGCCAGCCCGCAAGAAGGTGAGTGACGGGTGTTTGATCAGTTCGTCGCCGACGCACGCAAGATCGTGGTCCTGTGCCGGGATGAGGCCCTCGTGCAGCGCCGCTCCAGCGTCGATGTCGAGCACCTGCTCCTTCGCCGTCCTTGACCTTCCAGGGACTGTCGGCTACGCGGCGCTTGAGCGCTGCGGCGTCAGCATCGCGGCACTGCGGGACCAGCTGGACGAGCCCATCGCCGCGAGCGGCGCTGAGCAACCAGCCGAGCTCCCCTTCTCGCCGGGGGCCAAGAAGGCGCTCGCACTGTCGCAACGACAGTCGTTCCTGCTCGGTCACCACCACATCGGCCCCGAGCACCTCCTGCTCGGCCTGCTCGCGGAAGGCGGCGACGCCGCCCAGGTGCTTGGCCACCTCGGCGTGGACCTGCGGACGGCGCTGCCCCAGGTGACCGCGGAGATCGCCGCCCGGCCCGGGTACGTGGCAGCCATGCGGGATCAGCTCGCCAGCCCGCCAGCGCGGCTCGCGACAGCAGAGCCGACGGTCCAGGCTAAACGGCTATTTCGTCGCACGCGCGAGGGACACCAGCCAGCTACAGGAACGCCTGCGCCGCGGCAGGAGCCGGAAGGCCTGGCCGACCCGCAGGCGCCGACGTGGTTCCTGGCGGATACGCTCATCCACAACCTGGATCCCGACCGGCTGGTGAAGGTGCATGATCGGCTGGTCATGCCACCGCTCAACGCGCGGGCGGCCGAGATGGTCACGGGGGTTGAGCGGTGGCTCCTGTCCCTGTACCGGGTACTGCCCGATCACGTCGTCCGGACCGCCGAGGCCCGGCTCACCCAGGTCGTCGAGTCAGGCGTCCTGCGTGACAGCACCCCCTGCGAGCGCGTGGCCCTGGCGCTGGCCCGGCTCCGCCAGAAACGCTACGCGGACGTCGCGGACCTGTGCGGCCAGGTCGAGGCACCCAGCGAATCACGGGCGCTCGCGCTGGCGATGGTCCAGGTAGCCAGGC